>MDTB01195246.1_pt1 | contig 10135 bp, 9 predicted proteins | sample 811161 | NCBI WGS metagenome assembly MDTB01 (sample SAMN05326650, study PRJNA326480) | marine metagenome | isolation source: seawater | place: Mediterranean Sea | collected 2009
ATGAGCTTTTTATTTTCATAATTTTTAAATGCCGGCGATGACTTACTCTTCCGTGTCTTAAGACAAAGTACCATCAGCGCTGAAAGGCTTGACTTCCGAGTTCGGAATGGGATCGGGTATAACACTTTCGCAATAATCACCGGCGATGACCTTATATCTAATTAAATAATATTGTAAACTATGAAAATCTAGGTTTTTATATCATTTATTAATGATTTAATATAATTTTTAAGTGAAATTTTCCCAAATAACCTAAATACTTTATTAGACAAATGAAGAGATGTGAGAGCAGAGGCGTATCTCTCACCTGGTCTTGTCGGCAAAAATTTAATTTTTCTGTTAAACATTTTAGCTACATCTAAAATAGAATAACTTTTTTTATTTGAGATACTATAATGCCTACATTTGTTTTCCTTCCAAGCAATAAAACAAGCATCAATAGTGTCGTTAACATGAGTAAATCTTCTAGATTGAGTTCCTGGTTTTACAACAGTTAGTGGTTTATTTCTTTTATATTGATCCTCGAATACACCAATTACAGTTGCCATTTTTCCAACGGAAATTTGGTTAGGACCATAGACATTATAGAAATAAATTATTTCAAATTTTAATTTAAACCATTTTTTTAAATTTTCTAATAATTCTAAATTTTGTGCTTTTGTAAAAGCATATGGAGATAAGTTTTTATCATTACCCATATTTCCAAAATTTGCAGAAGTTGCAGAATAAACTAATTTAATTTTATTTTCTAAACAAAACTTAAACACCTCATTTGAGCCTATTATATTTGAGGCATAACACTCAGAAAAATTATTAAAACTTTGATATATTCTGGAAAATTCTCCAAAATGAAAAAGGGTATGAATTTTATTTTTGTACTTTTTTAATATTAATTTAATATCCTGTATATCACCTTTGATATATTTAACTCTTTTATTTTTTAAGTGATTTTTTTTGTTACCAGAAGAGTAGTTGTCTATACTTAAAATATTGAAATTTGTCTCTAACACTAATTTTTTAATTAAATTTGTACCTATAAAGCCAGCACCGCCAGTAATTATTAAAAAAAATTTTTTCATTATTTACCCATGATATACATCTAAAAATTTATCTCGATAACTAAAAACTATAGGACGTAATAAGTAGCATTTTGAGATAATTTTAATTGTTTGAATTCTTTCGTATTTTTTTATAGTTGAAAAACAAGCACCTAGACGAAGCACTTCATCGTTAATAATTATTTTTAAATCTTGATTTGTAGGATTCATAATCATCAATTCTACTTTACTATTTTTGAATGAATTTTGAATTTGAAAAATATTGTTTTTAAAAAAAGTTTTACCACCAATGCCAAATTCTACTTGATTATCATTTAAATTTCTTAAGGCGGTAACTGTGTTTCCGTGTACAAATGATGGTAAATTATCACTTTGAGAATAACCTGTGTAACAACTGTTTCTGATAATAGAATTGTTATTTATATTTGAATAATGAAAAATATAAAATGTTCCATAATCTTCTAAATTATTCATAAAATTTTTATCAATTACTAATTGATTTGATAAATCTAAATCTTCAAAAATTATTTTTTTTAAAAACTTACTATTTCTGTCATAAAAAATAATTTCAGCCTTTGAGGTCGGATCATTAAAAAAAAGCTTAAAAATATCTGTATATCTAAAAATTGTTTTGAAGCTACTATCAGTCCTCCAAAAGAAAGCATCTGAAGTAGATAAATTTTTAATATTTGAATTAATTATTGTTAATGCGGGTCTGTAACCTAAAAAGTTTCTAATATATTTTGAAAATTTACTTTTTTTAACAATTTTCATTAATTATTCCTTCTATTTCTTTTTTTAATTTACCAATCACACTGAATTGATTTTCACTCAAAATATAATGATGTGGTGGATGAGTGTGCTCAAAAGATATATGTTTGTTTTTAATTGATATATAAAGAGGTATACCTAAAACTTGTTCGCTAAATAAATAAACATTTTTACCTATCAATCCTTTATTAACTTCGATTTGATTTGAAAAATTATTTTTAATTTTTTTAACAGTTAAAATTTCTTTTAATTTGATATCTATAAAAAATATTTTCGACTCATCGTTATTTGGCACATGATGTATGTTTCTAAATAAAATTAAATTTTCATCTGAGCCTTCATCGAGTAAACTATGAATAGGGCTTAAAACATTACCATTCTTTAAAGTCATTGTGTGTGGATACTCTGATTGATAAGAAGAAAATCCCCCATCTTTTATATAAATTTTAAAATTAGCTCTAAAGGCACTTGGCTTAGTATCTGTAAAATTATTTATATTAAAGAAATCTTTAATATTAGAATAATATTCATTTTCAATCTGGTTTTTATGGGCTAAAAAAAAAAATAAATCATTTTTAATTAATTGGTTCTCAATAAAAAAAAAATGATTGTCTTCTTCACATTCAACTTTTTCTATAATCCATTGATTATTTTTTGGTTTAGCAGAAAATATTGAATAATCATTATAATCAGAACTATTATTAAATTTAGGTATTGTAAGCTCACTTTTTAAGATTTTATTTTCAAATCCAAAGAAAAAATTCATAATAAATTTAAATAAATCAACCAAACAAAAGTTTCAATGTATTTTTTTAAAATATTTCACTATAGGCTGATAATTTAAAGGTGTAAAAAAGTTTTTACAATAATTAATCAATTTTTTATTTTGATTTAAATCTTTTTTATTTAAAAATTTTATTAATTCTAGAGGATTACTAACATAATTTTTCTTTGGTAGAACTGCATGTAAAGGATTTATGCTCATTTCATTTTTATTTTTAAGATAAATTGGAATTGATCCATTTAAAACTGCCTGATAAATAGATGCAGATCCCCTAAAAATTGTAAAATCACTTCTACTTAATTCTTGTTTTAAATTTTTCCTAGAAATGCTTAGATTTTTTAAATCTTTATTATTTTGAAAAAACTTATTCATCATGGGATGGCATTTAAATATAAATTTAATGTCAGGATAAATTTTTGCACATTTAATTGCAAAATCATAAAGATACGATGTTTCTGAATAAAATGCCTCTGGTAAAAGCAAGAAAATTTTTTGCTTATTTTTCTTTCTTGATTTTTTTATTTTAAAAAATTTATTTGATCCAATGATTTCTGTACAGGTATTAAATTTTTTTTTGAACTTTTTTTCTGTTATTTTGCCTGAAACAAAAATAATATCGGGATTATAATTTTTTTTTAATTTTCTAAAGATTGAGTGCTGATATTTAGTTATTGATGAAAATTGATAAGCCCCTATTTTTAGTTTTGGATTTGTATTTTTTAATGTTTTTATTAAAACTCTTTCCCAAGCGTGACCTTCAAAAGTAATTAAAACCATTTTAGACTTTGTAATACTGGTTAATAAATTAATTTGATAACTAAGTCTGAAATTTGATATAATGCTTTTGAAAGAAATTAATGATAAAAAATTTGAACTCAAATATTTTATTTTTGGTTTATCAAAGTTTATATTTACTTTAAAAAATTCTACTAAAGCTCTATATAAAAAGTATATCTCCTTAAAAAAAAAAGTTGTTTTAAAAAGTAAAATTTTATTTTTGTTTAATTTATTTAATAATTCTGTGTCACTCTTATCAGTAAAATTTCTTAAAACAGTAAAAGTTTTTAATCCTGAATCATTTAATTTTTTCTCTATATTTCCAAAATAGAAATCATTTTGATTTTTCAGATGATTTTCATTTATTAAATTTGAAATAATGATTACGTCACATCCTTTTTTTTGAAAACTATTTAATTTAAAATTTTTATTCTTAAAAAATAGTTCCATCAAATAATGAAAAAATTTGTAAATTAAGTTATTCTTATCTTTATTTTTATATTTAATATTATTGAAATAGTTTCCTAAAAGAATTGGGTGTTCTTTAAGAACATGAAAATCGGTAACGGAGTGAGTAAATATTGTTGATTGTTTTGATAACAAAATTTTATCGCAAAATTTACAAAGTTTTTTATAATATTTAGTTTCCAAATCTTTTCACTTTATTTAAGAATTTTATTTCCTTTTTGTCTTTTCTTAATAAAGATATCAAGAATTTAAATTCTTTTTTTGTATTTATAGACGGATAAATGTCTTTTATAAAAATTGATTTAATTTTTACATTATTTTCCAACAACCTAAATTGCTCAATTTTTAATTTTTTTTCATTTTTACCAAACTTAAGTTGATTATATTTATCAATTAAATTTTTTTTAAAAATTAAAATTCCAGACGATTTTCTTATTTTTTCTTTTTTAAATTTACTACTAAAATTTCTAAAATAATTTGTAATATTCTGATTATTATCAATAATAGTTTTTACAACTTCATTAGAATTTATATCATTTGATTTAAGGTTTGTTATTAAATTAAATACTTTTATTTTTCTATTTGTATTTACTTTTTTTATACTGAGGGACAATTGGTTAGGATTTATAAATGGTTCATCTGCAAACAAGATACAAGCATAATCAAATTTATAATGTTTTGTTACTTCAGATACTCTGCTAGTTCCACTTAAATGTCTTTTTTTTGTTAATTCGACTTTAGCTTTATACTTTTTAAGTTTTTTTTTTATAATATTACTATTTGTAACTACTATAACATCATTAAAAACTCCAGAAAACAATGCTCTTCTTCTAACGTGTTCAATCATTGGGATATTGTGTATTAATCTTAAAACTTTATTTGGAAACCTTTTGGATTCCAGTCTTGCTGGAATAAAAGCTATAACTTTCATAAGTTAAATACAGTATTTTAATTTTTTTTTTAAAAACAATTTTACTATTGGATGTAAATGCAACATACCTACTAATATATTTTTTTTATTTACTACAGGTAAATCCCAAATAAGTTTTTTTTTCATTAATTTTACAGCAGCTGACAAACTGCTATTAATTAATATTTTTGATGGTTTTTTATTTATATGTAATATCAAATCATCATTTAAGAGTGCAGAAAAAGGTTTTTGAACATTAAGAATTTTTCTTCTTATATCGCCATCTGTCAAAATTCCTGAAAGTTTTCCGTTTTTTTTGTTTACACAAAAACACACACCATATTTATGCTTTGACATTGATTCTAAAGCATCTTTTAATACTCCTTTTTCTTCAAGAATTGGGATTTTTGATTTATCTATTAATAAATCTTTTAAAGAAATTTTTTTTTTAATAGACATTTAAATCTCCATACTTTCTATCAATCTTAATACGTTCTTCATGCATTTTTTTAGACATTATTAAAATTTTTTCTAAAAATTTAATATCTAAAACTGTATTAGGATCTGATTTAGCTTTTCTGGGATTGTCATGCACTTCCATAAATAAGGCATTTATACCACTTGCAGATGCAGACCTTACTAGAGAAGGTATAAATTCTCTTTGACCACCAGAAATATTGCCCATAGATGTGGGCATCTGAACTGAATGTGTTGCATCGAAACAAACTGGATAACCAGTTTCACTCATTATTGGTAAGCATCTCATATCATTAACCAACATATTGTAACCAAAAAATGTTCCTCGATCTGTTAAAATAATTTTATTATTTCCATAGTATTCCAATTTTCTTACAGAATTTTTCATATTCCAAGGACTCATGAACTGACCCTTTTTCAATAATAAAGGCCTTATTGTTTCACCAGCTGCTTTAAGAATTGACGTTTGTCTGCACAAATAGGCAGGTATTTGTAGCAAATCGACAACCTCTGCTGTGGGTTTTGCCCAAGCTGGATCAGAAAAATCAGCAACTACTGGTACACCTATTTTATTTCTGACATCTTCTAATATTTTTAATCCATCATCAATTCCAACTCCGTTAAAACTTTCAGGAGAGGATCTGCTGTCTTTGTTGTAACAAGATTTGAAAATAAATTGTATTTTTAATTTATTGCATATTTTTTTTATTTTAGATGCCATCTTTAAGGAATGATCTTTGCTCTCTATCGCACAAGGTCCCCCAATAAAAACTAAAGGATTATATTTACCAACTTTAATCTTTTTAACCTTCCCATAGCCTACTAAAAATTCTTTATGATTAATTTTTGGCATAAAATTTTTATATGATATTTCTAGGTTTTTTACTATTAATATTTTTTATAAGAAATCCAAAATTAAAAAATAAAATTATTGAGATAAAATTATTGAATAAACTTCCTGTAGTTGCAAACGGCCATAAAAATACTATTAAGCCAGATATAATTATAATATCAAAATAATTTTCCTTTAGGTAAGCCCTACCTCGAGAAATTAATCGAATATAATTTATAATTAAATATAACAAGATTGTTAATAATATAAAAATACCAATTAAACCAGTTTCTGCAAGAACTTGAACATAGTAATTATGAGGGTGTGTCGAGCATGATTTAACTGGATCTATATCGTAATATTCTTTACATAAAACCCTATAAGTTTTAATACCTGATCCAATAATTTTATGATCATAAAAAATCTTTATAGATGTTTTTAAATATGTGTCATAATGAGACTTATAAAAATTGGAAATTGACGTTTTTGGATTAATTTCTGGATTAATTAAAAATACTCTATTCTTTATAGGTGAAAACACAAAAAATAATAATAATAATATAGGTATAAAAAAGTAAAAAATTTTATTTATTTTGTTAAGTATAAAATATAGTGGACCTAAAACTATAATTAAATAAAAACTTAATAAAAAAAAAGCTGCCCTTTCTCCACTTAGAAAAACAATTAAATAAGTTAAAACTAAAAAAATTAATTTGGGATAAAGATATTTATGAATTTCATCGTTATAGAATAATATTAATATTAGTAACGGAAAAAATTTTTGAACAAAAGATCCCAAGATCCACTCATCGAAAAAAAAACTTGAAAGTCGTAAGGATTGAGTGCTATAGCCGATTATATTGTGTCCAAAAATATATTGTATAAAACCATCAAAAATTAACAATGCAAAGGTTAATAACAAAAAATATCTAAAATATTTTAAAAAATCTTTATTCTCCTCAAACACTAACCAAATTGCTAAAGAAAGAATTCCGTATCTAATATATGGAAGAGATACTTTTAAAGAAAGAATTATATCTTTACTAAAAATAGAATTTACAACCAAAAATAAATAAATAACCATAAATAATTTAAAATATTTACTTTTAAAGTAGAAATAGTTTTTATTAGATACACAGTGATAAATAAAAAAAATAAATATAATTAAAATCAATACCTCTGTCACTGCTATTCCTAAAACCATTGAGATTGGAATTAAATAAATCAATAATGAGAGAAAACTTATTCTATTATTTAAAAACATTAAAGATTTGCAAAAGTTTCAAGAAATTTTTTTATATCTGTATTTGAATTTGAGTTAATAAGGTAATTTAATTCTTTTTTAAATTTCTCTAAATCTATTTCAGAATATTTATCGTCTATATTTTCAGAAAAAATCATGTCATCGCATTTTTCATAGTTGTCATCATAAAATAATTCTTCATGTAATTTTTCTCCTTTTCTTAATCCTATTATTTGAATCTCAACACTATTTTTAATATCTGAAACAGAGGTATTTCTTTCAGTTAAACTATTTTCTTTTAAAAAACTTTTAATTAGTTGATAAATATTTATTGGATTACCCATATTCAAAATAAAAATTTTACCATTCTTTTTAAGTGATGTGCTTTTTAAGACTAAACTAACTGCATCTGATATTGTCATAAAATATCTAGTTGCTTTTTTATCAGTTAGAGTAATTGGACCACCATCGTAAACTTGTTTTCTTAGTATCTCTAATAGGCTTCCTGAACTTCCTATAACATTTCCAAATCTCACTGAACAATAATTATTACTTTTGTTTTTTTGAGAATAATAATATGTAATTAACTCTCCACATCTTTTAGTGAGTCCCATCACGTTAGTTGGACGTACAGCTTTGTCTGTGGAAACGAAAACAAAATTTTTTATACTTGATGAATAGCTTGCCTTAAGTACATTTATTATTGATATTAAGTTATTTCTACAACTATAACCAATATTTTCCTCAACTATATCTACGTGCTTGTGAGCTGCTGTATGAAAAACTATATCTATTTTTTTAGAACTAAAAAAACTGTTCAATAAGTCATTATTTGTTAAATCCAAAAGAACATATTCAAAATTAGTTAATTTTAATGATTCAATTTTTTTTTTTAGTTTGGCCAGGCTATATTCATTACTATCTAAACAATAAATTTTTTTAGCATTCAAATTTTTAAGTTGAGTGCATATTTCTTGTCCAATTGAACCAGCTGCTCCTGTAACTAACGCAGCTTTGTTTTCAATGAAACTTTTGACATAAGTTAAATCTTCTATTCTATTATTACGATTAATTTCGATAGGTAAATTATAACTCTTAATTCCATTTTTTTTTAATTCAATTATTTCTACATTGTTAGAATTTAAAATTTGAGCAATTTCTTTCAATTTCAAACTTGATGCTGATGGAATACAAAGAAAGCATTTAGAAATATTATGTTTCTTTTTTAAAGATTGAATTGCTGAAGTGGAGTAGACTTGCAAATCATCAGCAAATCTTGCAATTTTATTAATATCCTCATCAATGAATGCAACAAAATTATAATTACTATTAATTTTTAGACTCCTGTATAAATTAATTCCCACGGACCCTGCTCCAAATATTATTGTATTAAATTTATTTTGATTTTTTTCTGTATTATGAAAGTATATTCTTTGTATAGATATTCTCGAAGAAGTAATTAATATCAATAATATTAGACCCTGTAAAATTATAAAATTTAAATTAAGGTACCTAAAATCAAATATAAATTTAAATAAAAATAGTGATAATGAGGCTAGAGATATAACCAAAAAAACATTTTGCAAATAATACAAACCGAAAAATCGATTTAACAGCTTGTAAATTTTAAAGAAATAAGAAAAAAAAGAATAAAATATTACATAAATAAAAATATACAAAAAAAGAGCATCAGCTAACCGTGGTATGTAGCCTAGATATATAATTTCAGTTAAAAATGATGATATTGAAATTAAAAAAAAATCAAAGATCAACAAAAGCAAAATTTTAGCTTGATAATTTATCTGTCTAAAAAAATTCAAGTAACTCATTTTTTATAAATATTTTTTTAAAATTTTATTTAAAGATTTCAAATAATGTAATTCTTGTTTTTTTGAAAAATTATGATTAATAAATAATGCAACTGATGTTTTGCCTAAAATCTTTGCATTAGTTAGTCTTTTTATTTTAAATTTATTTTTAAAAGCTTTTTCTAAATATATTTCAGGACAAGAACCTACATTGCATTCAATATTATATTTTTTTAGCGATAAAATTAAATTTTCTCTAGAAATTTTATTTCTCGTTTTGCTAAAATCTAAAAAAAAATAACATCTATAAAAAGAATGATAAAAATTTTTAGGAATTTTTGTAGTTCTAATATAATGAAAATTATTTAAAACTTTATTAATTTTTAAGGAAAATGAATTTCTTTTTTTTACCCATTTATTTAAATTTTGTAACTGATAAATTCCAATAGATGCTTGCATTTCGGTCATTCTATAATTACTACCTATTGAGTCATGTATCCATTGAAATTGTGGTTTAAATTTACTATTCCTAATTTTGTCAATATTCTTTCCACAATCTTTAAGTGCAAAAATTTTTTTAAAATAATTAATATTATTTGTTAAAATCATTCCTCCTTCCCCTCCAGTAGACATTATTTTATCATTACAAAAACTCCATATAGATATATCTCCAAATGATCCAACAAGTTTCGAAGCATATTTTGCTCCATGTGCTTGAGAGCAATCTTCAATAATTTTTATCCTATGTTTTTTACATATTTTAAGTATTTTGTTCATTTCACATGGAAAACCTGCAAGATGAACCAGAATTATTGCTTTAGTTTTTTTTGATATTTTTCTTTTTAAATCTTCAAATAAAATATTTTGTGAATTTAGATCAACATCAACGAATATTGGTTTTAAATTTTGTGAAACAACACAACTGGCCGATGCTATATATGATCTGGGTGTAACTAAAACTTCATCATTTTTATTTAAATTAAGTGATTTTAAAGCTAAATCTAATG
>MDTB01201471.1_pt1 | contig 10135 bp, 9 predicted proteins | sample 811161 | NCBI WGS metagenome assembly MDTB01 (sample SAMN05326650, study PRJNA326480) | marine metagenome | isolation source: seawater | place: Mediterranean Sea | collected 2009
AAAAAATTAGCACTGGTCCAGATGTAAAGTTAAGAACAATAGCAAGAGGAACCCCAGGATTTTCTGGAGCTGATTTAGCGAATTTGATTAACGAGTCAGCTTTACTTGCCGCTAGAAAAAATAAAAGAGTTGTAACCATGTCTGATATTGAAGAGGCAAAAGATAAAGTAATGATGGGAGCTGAAAGAAGATCTATGGTTATGTCAGAGGATGAAAAAAAACTTACTGCATATCATGAGGGCGGCCACGCTATTGTAGCGTTAAATGAAAAAGCATCTGATCCAATTCATAAAGCAACGATAATTCCAAGAGGAAGAGCTCTCGGAATGGTTATGAGATTACCTGAAAGAGACCAATTATCTGTTACTAGGGAAAAAATGTATTCTGATATTGCTGTTGCAATGGGTGGAAGAATAGCAGAGGAAATTATTTTTGGTCATGATAAAGTTACATCAGGCGCATCTTCAGATATAGACATGGCCACAAAAATGGCAAAGAATATGGTTACAAAATATGGAATGAGTAAAGAGTTAGGACCTTTAGCTTACGGAGAGAATGAAGAAGAGGTGTTTCTAGGAAGATCAGTTACCAAACAACAAAATATGTCTGAAGAAACTGCAAAAAAAATTGATTTGGAAGTAAAAAAAATTGTAGATACTGGTTATGAGAGAGCTAGAACAGTATTAACTGATAAAATTGATGATCTGCATAAATTGGCTAAAGCTCTTTTGATTTATGAAACACTCTCAGGAGATGAAATAAGAGATTTAATTCTGAAAAATATCAAACCGACAAGGTCATTTAAAGAGGAAGACGAAGATGATGGCAAAACATCGTCCGCTCTTGGATCATTAGGATTAAAACCCAAGCCAGCGATTTAAGTATTATGAAAAAATATTACACACGCGCGTGTAATTTTTTCTATGGCTTAAACTCAAAAAAATTAATCAAAAAAAAATTAACACTCCCATTGTGTGGTGATAATAATATATCATTTAATCAAATAGAAATTTTTATTAGAGATAAAAAAAAAATAAAATCAAAAATTATAAATATTAACAATATAGGCAAATTACCTTTATTTATTAAAAAAAAAATAACTCAAGACATAAAACAAATTACCTCTAAAAGAGAATTTTTAAGAAAGAAAAATCATATGTTGATGGGTATTTTAAACATGACTCCTGATAGTTTTTCTGATGGGGGTAAATTTAATTCGACACAAAAAGCCTTTCAAAAGATAATTCAAATGAAAAAAGCTGGCGCAGAAATTATTGATATAGGAGGAGAATCAACAAGACCGGGATCCAAAATTATATCTCAAAAAAATGAGCTTAAAAGAGTAAGAAAAGTAATTGAACAATTTAAAAAAAAATTTCCTAAAATATTATTGTCGATAGATACTAGGAAATCTCTAGTAATCGATTTTTCAATAAAAAATAATGCAGATATAATCAACGACGTTTCCTGTTTCAAATTTGATCCAAAATCTTTTAACTTAGTGAAAGATAAAGATTTATGGAAAATAATTCATCATATGCAAGGAACTCCACAAACTATGCAAATAAATCCTTCGTATAATCATGTTTTATTGGATATTTATGATTTTTTTGAAGATCAGATTAAAAAGTTTAAATCAGATAAGTATAATAGAAAGATTATTTTAGATCCTGGTATTGGTTTTGGAAAAAACCTGAAACATAATTTGATGATCATGAAAAAAATTTCAGTATTCCATTCACTCGGTTTTCCTGTATTAATCGGATCATCTAGAAAAAGATTTATTGGTCAAATTTCTGGACCCTATGATACCAAGGAGAGAGTGGGAGGAACTTTATCTTCAATATTATTTTCTTTATCTCAAGGAGTAAGAATTTTTAGAGTACACAATGTTGAAGAAGTAAAACAAGGTATCTTAGTATATGAAGCATTAATTAATAAATGACGAAAAAATACTTCGGAACAGATGGAATAAGAGGAACAGTTAATATCGGAAATATTAACGGCGAAAAATTTTTTAAATTTGGATTAGCTGTTGGGACATACTTTAAAAATTTAAAAAAAAAAAAACAAATAGCCATCATAGCAAAAGACACAAGATTATCTGGTTATACACTTGAACCAGCTTTAGTTTCAGGATTAGCTTCGACTGGAATGCATATATTCACTTTAGGACCGCTTCCTACAAATGGATTAGCTATGCTTACAAAAGAGATGAAAGCCAACCTAGGAATAATGATTACTGCATCCCATAATCCTTTTTATGATAATGGACTAAAATTATTTGGTCCAGACGGTATGAAATTATCAGACAAAATTGAAAAAAAAATTGAAAATTTAATTGATACAAAAACCACAATACATTTATCAAATCCAAAATTATTGGGAAGAGTAAAAAGGCTAGAGGATGGAAATGATAAATATATTAGAATTTTAAAAAACAATTTTCCTAGTAAATTTAGCCTTAAAGGTATGAAAATAGTAATAGATTGCGCTAATGGAGCAGGATATAAATCTGCTCCGAAGATATTGTCCGAATTAGGTGCTAAAGTTTTCTCTCTTGGGGTTAAACCAAATGGATTGAATATAAATTACAAATGTGGCTCTACATTTCCTAAAGTTTTAAAAAATAATGTAAGAAAATTTAAAGCTGATATTGGAATAGCCCTAGATGGTGATGCCGATAGAGTAATAATGTGTGATGAAAAATCAAGAATAATCGATGGAGACCAAATTATAGCTATGATTGCCAGTAGATGGAAAAGAAAAAAAATTTTAAAAGGTGGAGTAGTTGGTACTTTAATGTCAAATTATGGACTGGAAAAATTTTTTTTCAAAGAAAAAATCAATTTTAAAAGATCAAAAGTTGGCGATAGATACGTAAAGGAAATGATGAAAAAAAATAATTTTAATTTAGGTGGCGAGCAATCAGGCCACATAATCTTGGGTAAATTTGCTACTACTGGAGACGGACTTTTGGTAGCCTTAGAGGCTTTATTTGCTCTAAGAAAAGGTAAATTAGCTAGTAAGATGTTTAAAGTATATAAGTCAGTTCCTCAAAAACTTTTAAATATAGAAGTGAAAGATAAAAAAATTATTGAGACATCTGAATGCAAGAAAGCAATTAAATTAGCCAGTGAGCTTATTAAAAATAAAGGTAGATTACTCGTAAGACAATCTGGAACAGAGCCCAAAATAAGAATTATGTGCGAATCATTTGATCATTCTTTAATGAATAAATGCATAAATGTTATAAAAAAAAAAAATAATAGATAGATGAAACCAAAATCTAAAGTTCTCATTATTGCTGGCTCAGATTCATCTGGTGGAGCTGGAATCCAAGCAGATATTAAAACTGTTACTTCTTTAGGTAGCTACGCCATGACAGCAGTCACAGCAGTCACCGCTCAAAATACAACAGGAGTAAAATCGATAGTACCCATTAGCCCTAAAGAGATAAGTAATCAAATAGAATTTTCATCAAAGGATATTAGACCAGATGCAATTAAAATTGGAATGCTTCATTCAAAGGAAGTTATTTTAGCGGTGATTAAATCTCTGAAAAAATTTAAACTAAATAAATTAGTGCTTGATCCAGTTATGGTTGCAAAAGGTGGTACAAAGTTAATAAATAATACCGCAATAATCTATATAAAAAAAAGATTAATGAAAAATACTTTATTGATAACACCTAATATTCCAGAAGCGGAAATATTAACAAAAATCAAAATAAATTCGGTGAAAGATATGATTACAGCAGGAAAAATATTAATTAGTTTAGGTGCTAAAAATGTTTTAATAAAAGGTGGTCATTTAAAGTCAAACAAAATGTATGACATTTTGATTAACAAAAAAATAATTAAAGTATTTAATAGTAAAAAATATAATTCAGAAAATACACATGGAACTGGTTGTACATTATCTTCTTCAATAACAACATATTTATCATGTGGAAAAGATCTTATTAAATCTTGTGAGCTTGGAATTAAATATGTTAATGAAGCAATAAAATCTAACTTAAATTTAGGAAAAGGAAACGGTCCAATAAATCATTTAAATTCTATCGCTATAAAAAAAATATCTAATAAATGAAAAATGTTGTTGTAGTAGGTTCACAGTGGGGAGACGAGGGAAAAGGCAAGATAGTTGATTGGCTTTCTAGTGAGGCGGATGTTGTTGTTAGATTTCAAGGAGGTCATAATGCTGGGCATACTCTAGTTATTGATAAAAAAGTATTTAAATTAAGATTGCTTCCATCAGGAATTGTAAGAAAAGGAAAAATTTCAATTCTTGGAAATGGGGTCGTTATTGATCCTTGGGCATTATTAAGTGAAGTTGAAGAAATCAAAAAACAAGGAGTGGATGTAACTCCGGAAAATTTTATGATTTCTGAGTCTGCTTCACTTATACTTCCATTTCATCGAGAAATGGACGAGATAAGAGAGGATGCAGCTGGAAAAAGTAAAATTGGCACAACTAGACGAGGTATTGGACCTTGTTATGAAGACAAAGTCGGAAGAAGATCAATTAGAGTTATGGATTTAAGATCTGAAAGCAATTTAGATAAAAGACTAGAAAATGTATTACAGCACCACAACGCAATTAGAAAAGGCTTGAATAAAAAAATTTTTGAAAAAAATGAATTAAAAAAAGAGTTATTAAAAATAGCCCCAGAAATTCTTAAATTTGCTCAACCTGTATGGTTAAAACTGGACCAATTTAACAATGCTAGAAAAAAAATACTTTTTGAGGGTGCGCAAGGCATACTTTTAGATGTGGATCATGGCACTTATCCTTTTGTTACGTCATCAAATACTGTTCCAGCTATGGCCGCAACAGGGTCAGGATCAGGCCCTGATAAGATTAATTATGTGCTGGGTATTACTAAAGCTTATACTACTAGAGTAGGTAGCGGACCTTTTCCAACAGAACTTGAAAATGATATTGGAGAAAATCTAGGAAGAAGAGGAAAAGAATTTGGTACTGTAACTGCTAGAAAAAGAAGATGCGGTTGGTTTGATGGTGTTCTAGTTAGACAAACAATTAAAATATCAGGAATAAATGGAATAGCTTTAACAAAATTAGATGTATTGGATGAGCTTGATGAAATTAAAATGTGCATAGAATATCAATTAAATGGTAAAAAAATTGATTATTTGCCAGCTGCATCTGAAGATCAATTTAACATAAAACCAATTTATAAAACATTCCCTGGGTGGAAAACTAAAACAGAAGGTATCAGAAACTTAAAAGACCTGCCTGACAATGCAAAAAAATATATTCATGCTCTTGAAGATTTTATTGGTGCAAGAATATCAAGCATTTCCACAAGCCCTGAAAGAGAAGATACGATTTTAGTAGAAGATCCCTTTAATGATTAATTTGCAGGCAGTAAGTTTTTTGAATTACTTGCATTAATCATAGATTTTTGTAATTTTTCAAAAGCTTTAGTTTCTATCTGTCTTATTCTTTCTCTACTAATTTTATATTTTTTACTTAATTCTTCTAAAGTTTTAGGCTCTTCAGCAAGTCTTCTAGCTTTAATAATTTCTTTCTCTCTATCATTTAATATTTTCATCGCGCTATCTAGTAATTCTTTTTTATCATCATATTCTTGTTTCTGAGAGATAATCAATTCTTGATCTAAACTGTCGTCGATCAACCAATCTTGCCACTCATCAGTCTCACCGCTTTTAATAGGATCATTTAACGATTTTTCTTGACCCATCATTCTTCTGTTCATATTTACAACTTCATGAGACTCTACATCTAATCTTTTTGATATTTCATTAACTTGTTCATCTTTTAAATCTCCCTCTTGCCCTGGTGCAATCTGATTTTTAAGTTTCTTTAAATTAAAAAAAAGTTTTTTTTGAGCTGTCGTTGTCCCCATTTTAACTAAACTCCATGATCGTAAAACATACTCTTGTATTGAAGCTTTTATCCACCACATCGCATATGTTGCTAGCCTAAATCCTTTATCGGGGTCAAACTTTTTTACGGCTTGCATTAAACCTATATTTCCTTCCGATATAAGTTCATTAACTGGAAGACCATACCCACGATAACCCATCGCAATTTTGGCGACTAATCTCAAATGACTAGTTACTAATTTATGAGCAGCTTTTAAATTTCCACTCTCTCTCCAGTTTTTTGCTAACATATATTCTTCCTCAGCATCAAGCATAGGAAACTTTTTGATTTGAGATAAATAAATTGAAAGTCCCCCAGTAGAAGGAGTTGGTAAATTTTTAATTTGTTTTATTTTACTCATAATTTTTACTTACATATAAATTTTCGTATTTCAACCACCTAAATTTTCAAGTAAATTCAATATTTTTTTAAAACTCATAGGTAATTCAGAATTAAAACTCATTATTTTTTTACTTTTAGGGTGAGTAAATTCGAGAGTTTTAGCGTGTAAAACTTGGCCAGTTAATTTATTAATTTGGATAAAAAAATCATTATTAACCTTTTTAAATTTAATATTTTTTTTGCCATACTGCTTATCTCCAAGTAAAGAAGTACCTTTATACTTTAAATGTACTCTAATTTGATGAGTTCTGCCTGTCTCTAACTGACATTCGATCAAACTTATTTTTGGAATATCTTTTATATTGTAAACTTTTAAAGTTTTATAATTTGTAACTGCTTTTTTTCCATTAATATCACTTACAGTCATTAATTGTCGGTTCTTTTTGTCTCTTGATATTAAAGTACTTATTTTACCATTTAAAGGTCTTACCACCCCCCAAGCAAGACACAAATATTTTCTTTTGATAGTATGATCACTAAACTGTTCCGCTAAATTTGCATGCGCTAAATTATTTTTTGCGACTATAAGTAGTCCACTTGTTTCTTTATCAATTCTATGCACTATACCAGGTCTTAGGAGCCCATTCACATCAGATAAATTTTTTTTGTATTTATACAATAATGCATTGACTAGAGTGTTTTCAGTATTACCCGCTCCAGGGTGGACAACCATCCCTTTTGGCTTGTTAAGAACCAAAATATCTCTATCTTCGAAAATTGTTTCTATTTGAATTTTTTTAGCAGAGATTTTCTCTACATTTTTATTAACAATATTTATTGTGATTTGGTCTTTATATTTAACTTTTGTAGATGGAACTGAAAGTAAATTACCATTCAATTTTACTTGTTCCTTATCAATTAACTTTTTTAAAAAGGATCTTGTATAATTTTTAATATTTTCTGTTAAATAAATATCTAATCTTTTACCGTCATTTTTTTTATTAACAGAAAATTTAATTGTATTATTCATAAATTAATCTAAATTATTCTTAGTGCGCCGGTAGCTTCAACTGGATAGAGCGCCGGATTTCGGCTCCGGAGGTTATGGGTTCGACTCCTATCCGGCGCGCCATAATCAAATATTTATATTTATTTTAAAATTTTTTACAGCTTTTGCAAAATCACTCCATCGTTTATCATACTGATGAACAACTAAATAAGGCTCTCCTGTTTCATTAATTAAATATGATTTTTCATCAAATTGAACCTTTTTTAAATATAAGGCTGTTGCTACAGGTCCTTTACTATTTGAGTGTAAGCTTAGTTTTTTTATTTTAGAATTGTATACTATGTAATTAGCGTGGCCTTGATCACAGCCTCGACCTTCAGGATCTGGACGTAAAGTTAATAAATATTTAAGTTTTTTTTTATATTTAAACGATGAGATATTATCTGAAATTAAATTTAGGTATTCTAAGATTTTTTTATTTTCACCTAATACTGTACCGGAACACAGAATTACATTATTAGAAATTTTTTCGAATTCTTTTCTACCATAAGTTTTTAATATCCAATTAGAATTATATGGGCAGTTTTTTATCAGATTATCTTCTAGAAAAAAATTAATTTCACTTTTGTAATTAAATTCAAATGGATTTCCTTGAAAATATATATCTCTACTATCGCATAAAAGAATATTCTTAAAATTTTTACCCTTAAGATAATTTAAAAATATTTCATATCTCTTAAATTGAACTTCTTTTTTGTTAATCTCCAATTTAATCGTATCACAACCAAATATTTTCAATTTATTATCTAATTCATTATCATCTTTACCAACTAAAAAAGTAATTGAATCATGATAAAACTTTCTTAAACTTTTTACAAAAAATTCTATTTGATCAAAATTGTAACCTACAGCCGCTGATAATATTAAATTTTTACTCATTTAGCTAAAAAATACTAATTTAGATAATCCAATCTTTAAGAAGAGATTTATTATCTAATATATAGTTTGGGTACGTTTCATCAATATCTATTTTTCTTAATTTATGCCCTCTGTTAAAAATGTCTATGTTATCTTTAATTTTTTTATTTATTTGATTTATATTTATATTATCTTCAGTTTTATATTCACCATGGGAAAATGATTTAATTTTTTTTGCAATATCCTCTGGACTTTGTAAAAACGAAAAATGCCACCCACCATTAATTATTTGTAAATCTTTTTTGTCTATTCTCCAAAATGGATATTTTTTAAACTTTAAGTTTCTAAGTGATTGAGGTTGTGGTAAATTCTTTTTTAGGCAAACTTTAGAACCAATCCAATCACTCTCATTAAGATTTTGCAAATTAAGTTTATACATAAACATTTTTTGGGAAAATGCAGTAAATTTTGTAGTAGGTTTAATTTGATCAATTTTTTTAAGATCTGGTATCTCGTCGGAGTCAGATAATATAATAAGATCGTTGTTGGCAGCATTGTTTAATCCGTTTAAAATATTATTTCTTTGATGTTGTTCTATAACAGACTCTCCTCCTTTATGATCTAAAATTTTATTCTCTTTTGCATAATCAGCAACGGTATAAATTATTTTATGTTTATACTTTTTAAAATTTTCTATTTTAAAGTTAAGTTTTTTGTCTTCACCTTGATGAGTTTTGGTTGACTCGGAAATAACAAAATAATCAACATATTCATTAAGAATATTCATTCTAAGATCAACCATATGATCTTCGTTAAAATATTGAAAACAATCATAAATTGCCATTGGGTTTATTTCTTAGTGAATGTCGTAAGGCCAATTTTTTTCCCTTCAATCAAAGATGATGAACAGTGGAGCCTTGTTCTGTCAAAAATCAATATTGAGCCTAACTCCCACTCATAGACTAAATCGACTTCTAACCCAGATAGATTCTCAATTTTTTCGTGTTTTAAAAATTTTTTGTGATTTTGTTCATCAAAAGGTTTATTTTCAAATAACTTTAAGTGTTCGGAAGATCTAAAATTTTGTCCATATTTAAGGTCTTTAATCATAAGCTCATTTTTATCAATAGTAAAATTAGTAGAATTTCCATAAAATTTATTTTTAAATACAACAGTGCTTCCCTTAGGTGAAAGAGGGATTAAAGTTTGTTTAAAAATAATTTCATTTAAGTTAAAACCTGCATCGACATGCAGACCTATAGGATTATAGCTTTCTTGAAAAAGACCTAAGATATCATCATTATTTTCGTCTTTAAGGTTATCCATTTTAAAGTCTCCAATTTCATCTTTAACTTTTTTATAAAAAAGTGCCTCTAATTCCTCACTATAATCCTTAAGCCATCTTTTCTTTATTACGTTTTGCTTTTTATTATGTACAGTTGTAGGTAAATTTTTATAAAGAGTTTTAAATTTATCAATTTCGTCTTTAGTAAAAAATTTTTTAATTATTTTTGGAGATCCCTCTAATAGCTTTATCTTATTAATATTTTTATTCATACCCTCTATTCACCCATGTTTATTAAAGTTCCTCTATTTTTTGCACCATTATATGATAAGTAAAAAATGATTATCCCAAACAAAAAGTACACTAAAGATATAAAAATAGCTTTTAATATCTGAGAATAATTTACAATATCATATATCAGGATATTTCTCATCTCCTCAAAAATGTGAACGAGAGGAAGGAATTTTGCTATAATTTGAAGCCAATCAGGGAGTATTTCAACTGGATAATAAATACATCCTAATGGTGCTAAAAAAAATAAACTTGCCCAAGCTATATTTTCAAACGATGGTCCAAATCTCACTAAACCTGAAGTTACTAAAAGACCTAAAGTAACACCAAATATATATAAAGTTATTAATAAAAAAATAAGTGGAGTACCTATTTTT
>MDTB01103893.1_pt1 | contig 10134 bp, 12 predicted proteins | sample 811161 | NCBI WGS metagenome assembly MDTB01 (sample SAMN05326650, study PRJNA326480) | marine metagenome | isolation source: seawater | place: Mediterranean Sea | collected 2009
CAAGCTACAAATATTTTATTCTTCTTCATTATTTATTTTTTTAAACAAATCTTTGGACATTTTAAAGTTAATTGTTTTTTTTTCAGGCGTATTTACTTTTTCGCCAGTTTTTGGGTTTCTAGAAATACGTGCCTTTTGAATATTTGTGGACCAGGTCCCAAATCCCCTGAATTCTACTCTATCTCCTCTTTTTAGAGAATATTTAATCTCTTTAAGAACAATATCAAAAAATTTATTTAGATCTTTCTTATAAATGTTTGGGTAATTTTTATATATTTTTTGGAGTAGCTTTGATTTTACAATCGCCAATTTGAACTATTCTTTCTTTTTTTTGTTCTCTTTATCTTCCAATTTATCTGAAAGAGAAGAAAAAGGAAGGTTTTTTCCAGATAATGGAGAACTAAATTTAGATACAGCCTCCTTATTTTGAAGTTCTTCTAATAGCTTTATACTTAATGAGGCTTTCCTTTTTTTGTTATCTAATTCTGATATCGCTGCATCTATTCTATCTCCTTTAATAAATCTATTAGGCCTTGCATCAGCTGCATTTATTGCAATTTGAGATTTTTTAATTTGCAACTCAATTTTACTACCTTCCGGTGAAACTGTTAAACCTTTATTATCTGTGGCGATAATTTTTACTGTAATTGCGTCATTAACCTTTTTATCCTTAAACCAATCAAAAGGATCAGTTAGAGTTTGTTTTAATCCAACCCTTACTTTTTGCTGGTCAGTTTTAATTTCTAAAATTTTAACTTTAATCTTTTGATCTTTTTTATATTTCTTAAGTTCTTCTTCGGGTTGTTTGTCATATGTGAGGTCATTAGCGTGTAAGAACCCATCTATATCAAAGCCATCGATTTTTACGTATAAAGCATAATCGTTAATAGTTGTTATAGTTCCCTCTATAAGGCTATTAACAGGATGTGCTTTTTCAAGTAATGTGAATGGATTTTCCTCAGTTAGTCTATGTGAAATTGAAACTCTACGTTTCTCTTTATCAATTTCAGTAATTATACATTTAATTTCATCTCCTATTCTAAACATTTTTTTAGCTGATGGATTTTTTTTAGTCCAACTAAGTTCGCTCGAATGTAAAAGTGTAGTTAAACCAGGTTCTAATTCACAAAATGCTCCAAAATCCATTAATTTCATAACTTTTGCTGTATAAACTTTATTTAATTCATAGTTAGAAATATGTTCAAAAGGATCTTGCGATAATTGTTTTATAGAACACCCAACTTGTTGTTTTTCTTTATCAACAGATATAACTAATAAATCATGTTTTTCCCCAATATTAAAAATTTCTTCAGGATGGTTTACTCTTGAATAGCTTATTTCTTGTAAGTGAACTAAAACATCAAGTTCTGAATTTACATCAAAAAAACAGCCAAAAGAACTATATCCTTTTACTATTGCATTTTTTATTACATCACCCACTTTATACTTTTCAATAATTTTAGCTTTGTCCTCTTTTTTATGTGATGAAATTATTTGTCTTCTTGAAACGCAAGCGTTTCCTCTAATCTTATCTAACTTTATTAGAGCAAATTTTTGTGGCTCATTCATTAAATGAGTTATGTCTTTAAGAGGTTTATCGGAGATTTGAGATCCAGGGCAAAACATTAGAGATCCGGTATCAATGTGTTCTACTATAACTCCCCCTTTGCATTTTGATGTAATTTTTCCGTTAATTGGCTCATTCTTTTCAAAGGCTTCGACCAACTTATCCCACCCTTTTATTTTAAGTGCTTTTGATGCAGAAACTACAACTTCTCCATTTTTATCTTCAATTCTTTCTAATAAAACTGATATCTTATTACCAAGTTTTATTTCCTCTGTTAATCCCATACTCTTTAATTCATTAATATCTATAACAGGTTCTGACTTTAGTCCTTCAATAAACAGAAACACAAATTTTTCAGTAATTTTGGTTATTTTTCCGTCTATAATCTTACCTTCTGCTAAATTTTTTGTTTTTGAGAGTTGACTATTGAGTAATTCTTGGAATTCTTTAGAGGCCTGACTTTCTAAATTGTTATAAATTTCCATTAACTTTTAATTTTCTTATCCATAATAGCTTTTATTTTATTAAAGCAACGTTTTTTACTAAGTTTAGTTGTATTAATCAATATTGAATCTTCAGTTTTTTTTAAGGGGCCATATTTTCTAGTTTTGTCTAATTTATCTCTATTTTTAAGGCTTTTTAAGACCTCTAAGAAGCTTATTTTTTTTCTCATAGCTTTATATTCTTTGAATCTTCTTCTTGCCCTAACCTCAATATTTGCAGTTATATAAAATTTAAACATAGCTTTTTTCATTTGTATGCTAGTTATATCTCTTCCATCAAGAACTGATCCTGAGTAAACAGCAGGAGGTAAATAAGCGCATTTTTTTTGAAATTGGTGAACTAAAGATCTTATCTTTTTTTCTTTAGCAAGAATCGATGCAGTTGTTGCAACTTTATCAGATAATAAACTATTACTTCTTAAATCTTTAAGTTTTAAATTTTTAATTTTTTTTTTAATAATAGAAAGCTTAAATTTTTTAGGATTGTCTAATTTTAGTTTTCCAATAAGTCTATAAATACGCCCAGTATCAAGATGAAGAAGATTATAATGTTTTGCAATTAGTTTTGCTTGAGTTCCAGCACCTGCAGCTGCAGGCGAGTCGATTGCTACAGTAATAAGATTTCTACTTTTTTTCAATTTATTTTAGCCCCTAAGGTATTTTTTAAAATTTTCAAAAATGAAGGAAAAGATGTTTTTATTGATTCTGGATCATATATTTTCCAATTTCCTCCAAGGGTAAGAGCCGCTATCGTACATAACGCCATAATCCTGTGATCTTTAAAATAATTTTTTATCTGATAATTTTTATTTAACTCCAAACTTGGGTTTCCGTAAATTTTTATTGAACTTTTTGTTAGTTTTGTTTTTATGCCCATCATATTTAAAATTTTAGAACCAAGTTTAAGTCTAGGACTTTCTTTTTGATTTAATTCCGATAAATGCTTAAAGTAAGAAATTCCTTTGGCTTTTGCAGCTACCAAAAAAATTATTAAAAATTCATCTATCGCACTGCTATTTAGATAAGATGGACAATTGATACTTTTAAAATTTTTGACACTTTTAACATGTATATCACCGCAATTTTCTCCGTTATAATTAATTACATTTTTAAGTTTAATACCTGCTCCCATTTTATTTAGTATCTTAATAATTCCTAGCCTTGAAGGATTAAGATTTATATGTTTTAAAATGATCTTTGAATTTTTTGATAAAAGAGTTAAAACTATAAAAAATGCGCTTGAACTAATATCGCCAGGTATATTTAAATTAAATTTATCTATTTTTTTTGGTGTAGAAGTTTTAATAAAATCTAATTTATTAACATTTTTAATATTTATTGGAATTTTCAAAGCTTTAAACATTAACTCTGTATGATTTCTTGATTTTTTTGCTAAAATTCTCATTTCACCGGGGGTATTTAAAGACGCAAGCATAATGCAAGTCTTGCACTGCGCAGACCCTCTATTCTCAAAATAATTAATAGGTCTTAAGTAATCAGTGCCAAGTAGGTAAATTGGAAGATTTTTTTTTTTAGATGGAAAGAATTTTACTCCAATTCTACTTAGAGGCTCTGTAACTCTAGAGAAGTCTCTTTTTGAAAGACTTTTATCTCCAATAATTTTTATTTTATATGGTGACTTTATTAAAAGTGGTAAAATCAGCCTACCAACAGTTCCAGAATTACCTGCATCTAAAACTAAATTTTTTTTAAATTTAAACCCATTTATTCCAAGTCCCTCTAAATAGCAATTGTTTTTAAAAAACTTAATATTTACACCGAGTTTTTTTAAGCATTTAATTGCACTATATACATCCTCCGATTTTAACAAATTAGTTGCCCTGGAGACGCCAATTGCTTGTGATGAAAGTAATAGCCACCTTATAGAAAGACTTTTATCGCCTTCAACATTTATTTTTTTATTAAAACTTCTTAATTTTTTTTTAATTATTAGGCATTTCGGATTCATAAAATTCAATTAATTTTAAAGGTTTTTCCGAAATATGCATTTTGAGCAATAGGGTTATTAATAAGTTCTTTTGGCGTTCCTTTTGCTATAATTTTACAATTAGATAAAATCATTGCTAAATCACAAACACTTAAAAGACTTGATGCTTGGTGATCACAAATTATTATTCCGATTTGCTCTTCAGTTTGCAAGTTAACAATAACTTCTTGTAACATCTGTATTGTCATGACATCTAACGCCGCAAATACCTCATCTAGCAATAATAGTTTTGGGTCACCCAACAATGATAGAGCTATAGTTAATTTACGTTTTTGACCTCCAGATAAAACTGATGCTTTGATATTTCTTAAATAGTCTAATTCAAATTTAGATATTAGATATTCAATACGAGCAGTTTGATTTCTTTCATCTTTAATCAAAACTTCTGCAACAGCTTTCAAATTTTGATAAGTTGTTAAGTCACCAAAAAAACCTCCATATTGAGGCACATACCCAATCTTAAATTCTCTAGTTCTACTATAAATCGGGTAATTTGTTGCATCTTTATTTCCAAAATAAATCTTACCAAAATCTGGTTTAAGCAAACCAGTAATCAAGTTAAATATAGTAGATTTACCTGCTCCATTTGGGCCCAACAGACCTAGAATTTCACCCGGGTTAATTTTTAATGAAATATCATCTAGTATTTTTCTTTTTTCGAATGAAATAGATATATTTTTTAATTCTAGTAAATGATTTTTATTTTTAAAAGATTTAATTCTGAATTTTTTTATTATAGCCATTTAATTTTTTATTATTGCTTTTATCTTTTTCTTCTCGTCAGTCATATAGATTTTAGATATTTTAGTAATTAAATCTAACTTAACTTCGTCAGCAAGCAGTTTACTATTTTTATGATTATAATCTACATTGTTCGCAATTTTTACTTCTTTTTCAGAATATTTTAAAAAAAGGTCATCGCTTTTTATATCATGGTCATAATAAATTAAATTTACATTTTCAAAAAAGTGAGTATCAAGGTTTAATTGATTATATTTAGCGTTGTCAGAATAAATATATACAATTCCATAATTATAAATTGAAATTTTTGCATTAACTTGTTTCAATAAAAGTATATTACTATTATTCTTATCTAAAAAACCTGATGTAGACTCTATCTCGTAAATGTTCCCATTATCATCGAGTGACTTATAAGACAGATCAACAATTTTATTTGTTTGATTATTTATTCCTCCATCAATATTCGAATTATTTTTTGAAGTTTTTTTATCTAATTTATAATTTACATTTTCAGTTTTATCATTATTTAGATAGCTGTATGTGAAATAGCCAATAATCAATATAAATATAGCAATACAAATTTGTATAGTTCCTGGTTTGCTCATTTAAGATATATTTCCATCTAAAATATTATGAATATGAAGCACTCCTACAGTCTTTTTACTCTTATTATTTTTATGCACACATAAACTTGTAATTTTTTTATCAGACATAATTGATAGACCTTTTACAGCTAACATATCTTTGTCTACACTAATGGGGTTTTTTGTCATAACTTTTTTCACTGATAAATTTTCTAAGGATTTATTCTTTTCAGAAATTCTTCTAATTTGCCCGTCTGTGATTATTCCAGTAGTAAGTTTTTTACTATTTATTGCTATTAATAAACCTAATCTCTTTTTCGTAATTAATCTTAAAGCCTTTTTCATATTTAAATTTTCATTTACAAAAGGTATTTTCATTCCAGATAACATTAAATCTTCAACGGTTTTTAATTTTGCCCCAAGAGACCCAGAAGGATGAAATTCTTTAAAATTTTGTTTGCTAAATCTTTTTTTATTCAATGCTGCAACAGCTAAACAATCTCCAATAGCAAGTTGTTCACAAGTGCTACTGGTTGGAACAATTCCTAAGCCGGCCTCCCTAACTTCGGGTATAGTTAATTTAATATCTGAAGCTTTATGTAATAAGGAATTTTTTTTTGATACAATACCTATTAATGTAATCTTATTTCTATTTGCATATTTTATAACAGGTCTTAGCTCTTGTGTTTCTCCAGAATTACTTATTAAAATTAATAAATCTTTTTTAGAAATACTTCCTAGATCACCATGTGAGCAATCATTTGCTGATAAAGAGAAGGAAGGGCAGCCAACAGAAGATAATGTGGCTGCAATTTTTGATGCAATTAAAAAACTTTTACCAACTCCGCAAAGAATAATTTTTGACTGACATTTTATAATAGCATTGACCGCTTGATAAAATGAATTGTTTATAGATTTTTTTAATTTTTTAAGCGCTTCTATTTCAAGATCAATAACATTATGTGCTATTTTTTTATATTTATTATTTTTCATAAATTTTAATTAGTGTTCAAAAATATTTAATTTAAAACCAGATATTTCCATGTCAACTAATGTTGGAATTACTTTCATACACTTTTTGAATAAATCTTTCCTTTTTTCTCTTTCCATCATTTTTACTAGCTTGTTCTTTATCTCAAATAAATATTCTGTATCCTGCGCCGCATAGCTAATTTGTTTTTCTGATAAACTTGGATTGCCCCAATCACTTTGTTGTTCTTTTTTTGAAATATCTTTTCCGCAAATCTCTTTTACTAAGTCTTTATATCCATGCATAGAGCTAGCAGTTCTAGCTATTTTTGAAGCAACTTTTGTGCAAAAAATATTATTTGGAGAAACATTAAGGTGATATTTTAACCATAGAAGATCTTGTCTAGCATAATGCATTATAAATTCAATTTTTGTGTTAGATAAAAGTTTTACTAAATTTGGTGCCTTATATGTGTCTCTATTTAATTTGATCAAATAAAAATTTTTTGACTCTAAACCAATTTGTACTAATGTAAGTGGGTCTCTTCCTAAAACTAATCCCAGTGCTTCACAGTCTAAACTTACTGTTTTTTCTGCAGATAAATCTATATCTGGTAAGTCATTATCAAAAACTTTGATGTTGTTCATTTTTAATTTATATATATATAAAGACAAAACAATATTGTCTATTTTTTGATAAATGATAACAAAAAAAATACTAATATTTGGAGCAAGTGGCCAGGTTGGCCGTTATTGCATTAGAAGATTAGTTAAAAACAATTATAAAGTGATTGCTGTCACAAGAAGTCTTCATAAAAGAGGATATGCCCTAAAGACTCAAGCACCCATTGGTTATTTAGATATTGTAGAAGCCAATATTTATGATTATGAGAAATTACGTAAATTAATTTCTAATGCCGATGTTTGTCTCAACTTAATAGGTATTTTATTTGAGAAAGGCAAAGTTGATACTTTTGAAAATCTCCACTCAAAATTTCCAAAAATATTAGCTGAAATTTGCAAGACAAAAAATGTTAAATTATTACATTTGTCAGCCCTAGGCTTAGAAAATGCAAATGACTCTAAATATGCGATAAGCAAGTTAGCAGGTGAAAAAAATATTAGAAATATATTACCTGAAGCTACAATAATTAGACCATCACTTGTCTATAGTGTTGATGATAATTTCACCACAAGATTTATGAGTATTTTAAGTGTATTACCAGTTTTTCCATTATATTATAACGGAGATACAAAATTTACACCAATCCATGCCTCAGAACTTGCAGAAATAATTTTTCATATAATATCAAAAGAAATTTATTCAAAAAATATAGAAGCAATTGGTCCAGAGATTATTACATTTAGGGAAATGATCCAAAAATTATTAAATAGTATTAATAAAAAAAGAATATTATTTCCTATGCCCCTATTTCTTGCAAAGCTTTCTACTTTTTTTATGCAAAATTTTCCGAACCCGTTGATAACTATAGATCAATTAAATCTACTTAAATATAATAATATTAAATCAGAAAATGGACTTACCAACTTCGATATAAATTGTCCTAGTAAATTATATTTCGAAGATACTGTTATGAAGTATGCCTATAATTGGAGAGATGGCGGCCAATTTTTTAATGACAATAAATCAAATTAATTAGAATGTTCATTTATATTATTTATATATTAATTTCTCTCATATTAATTTTTGTCACATTTATTGGAATTAAAGCTGCCAGTATGGGAATATATGCAAAAAGAAAAATAAAATATGCTAAAAATTTTAATAGGAATAAACAAAATATTGTTACTGAGTTATCAAAATTGAGTCAATTACGTAGCTCTGGGGTGATTACTAAACAAGAGTATCAAAAAGCAAAAAAAAAAATCCTTAAAAATTAAGCAGACTTAATTTTTTTTTCTATAAATTTTGGAACTTCATCTTCTTTATCTACTGGGTCATCTTTTTTGTTCTTTGGCTGAAACGCGTAAAGTAAATGTAGTTTACAATATGAAAAATCTTTTAACGATTTCCTACCACAGAAATAAAAAGAATTTTCATCAGGATGCCCATTAGGCCATTTACAAGAATTATCGTCTAATTCCTCTAGCTGCTTTGGATTTTCAGGTTCAAAATCTTTTTCTATTAATAAAGATCTAAATTTTGATTTTGTTAATCTCTTTTTGCCAAGATTTTTATTATCAGAACTTGTATCATATTGATTTTTTATTGAATTTTGAGAAAAGGTTTTATTTTTAATTTTTGCTGATAAGTTTAATCTATGCGCTTTTCCAATTACGGCATTTCTACTAATTCCACCGATTATCGCAGCAATTTGACTTGCGGTTTTTCCTTTACCCCATAAATCCTTAAGAATTTTAATTTTATCTTCTGTCCACATAAGCACTATATATTGTGTTGTATATTTATATATATACCAAATAGATACACATATAAGCCTTTAAAAAACAAGCTAAAATCTTGTTTTTTCAACAAAATAAAAAAAAAAGAGATAGAAGTGACTAAATATGAATGAAATACAAAAAAAATATAAAATAAATGTAAAAGAATTCGGTTTATTTAATTATACAGGTTTTATCTCACTATATTTACGCGAGTGTAGTAGATTTTTCACTGTTTGGGCTCAAACTCTTCTTTCTCCATTGGTATCAAGCTTATTATTTTTATCTGTATTAAGTTTGGCCCTAGGAAATGATAGAGGAGATGTATTAGGATATTCGTTCATTGTTTTTTTGGCCCCTGGTTTAATTATACAATCTATGATACTTCAAAGTTTTTCTCATTCTACTAGTTCTTTGATGATTTCAAAAATGCAAGGAAACATTGTTGATCTTTTATATGCACCTCTATCAGCTGCAGAGGTTTCTTTTTCAATAATACTTGCAGCAGTTACAAGAAGCATTGTCATAGGATTTGTATCTGTAGTGGTATTTATATCAATTGTTGAATTGCCGATAAATCATTTAAGTTATATTTTTTACTCATCTTTTTTTGGATCTTTTTTTATTGGAAGTCTTGGATTCATAACTGGCTTATGGGCAACAAAGTTTGATCATACAGCAACAGTTACAAATTTTATAGTTCAACCACTGAGTTTTCTTTCAGGAGTTTTTTATACAATAGACAGACTGCCAATTTTTTTTCAATCAATCAGTCACATAAATCCTTTCTTTCATATAATAAACATTTTTAGATATGGCTTTCTAGGTGTTTCTGACGGAGATTTGTTTTTTGGAATGATATATTTGCCCCTTCTATCTTTAATTGGTTGGTGTATCGCATTTGTGCTCTATAATAAAGGATACAAAATAAAATCTTGATATGACGTCGTTAGCGAATAATTATAATAGAAGAAATATTTCTTTTAAAAAAGGTAAAGGAAGTTTTCTGTATTCTAGTAAAAACGAAAAATATTTAGACTTTATTCAAGGAATTGCTGTTAATTCTTTGGGACATGCAAATTCAAAATTAAATAAAGCCCTATTATTTCAAGCAAAGAAAATATGGCATGTATCGAATGCTTTTAAAATTCCTGAAGGAGAAAGACTCGCAGATAGATTAACAAAAAATACTTTTGCGGATTTTGTAATATTTCAAAATTCAGGTGCAGAAGCAACCGAGCTTGCAATTAAAATTGCAAGAAAATACTTTCACTCGATTAAGAAACCTCATAAAAATAGAATTCTTTGTATAAAAAATTCTTTTCATGGAAGAACCTTGGCAGCTATAAACGCAAGTGG
>MDTB01185823.1_pt1 | contig 10134 bp, 9 predicted proteins | sample 811161 | NCBI WGS metagenome assembly MDTB01 (sample SAMN05326650, study PRJNA326480) | marine metagenome | isolation source: seawater | place: Mediterranean Sea | collected 2009
AAAATTAGAAATTATTTTAAAACATAACATTAGATTATTTATACAGTTAAAATATTTTAATCAAAAAGTGTCGTATGAGCGTCTTTATTTATTAAGTTAGGTTTATCGTAAACTAATATAAAGAATAATCGAAAAACGTTAATCTATTAATTTACGAAATTATCAAAATCTTCTGAATTTATCCAATACGTAGATGAATATAGGCTAGAATAGTGAATTAAATTTTGAATTGAGTCATCTGAATTAAATCCAAAATCAGAAAATGGTGGAAAAACATTAGTTTCTAATAAATCTTTTACAAAAATTGAACTTGAATTCAATCTAGTATTATAATCTTGATTATAATAATCACCTTGATTACCAGATCTCCAAAAAATATTTTTATTGCTGAGAAAGCCAGTTATTATTGGCTTAAGCGATTTGTTGTTTATAAAATCTAAAAGCTTATCAAGTTTATATATAACATTATTAAGATACAACTTCTTATGTCTAATTTCAACAATAGGGAGATTGTTTTTTTCAAAAATTGTTTTCAATTTTAAAATTTTCTTTTTATTTACTTTGTTCGATTCAGATAAATTTGAAATTATTAAAATCTTGTTTTCTAAACTATTTAATTTTTTTCTATATTTATCTATTTGTACTAATTCATAACTGGATATTTTATTAAATTTTTCCATATAATTATCACTAATATTTTTAATTATTGAGTTATTAGTATTAATTGTATTTAAAATATCTAAAGCTGATACAGTTCCTGTAGAAGATCTAAATTGACTAATGGCCCATTTATCAGAGGTAGAATTAGAGGTAATTCCTTCTTCAATTGGTAAGATCTTCACATTAGGATATAAATCACTTAAGTAATCAACTGAGTTAAATCTTGTATATTTTACACAAACTGCAGCGCCATAGCCCATAACAAAAATATTTTTAATATCATTTTGTCTATTAAAATTTGACGCTGCTTCTAATATTTTTACGTTATCATTGCGAACAATAAAATCTGAAAATTGAAGTGGAAGTAAGATTTCAGACATACCATGTATGTTTATAAATTCATGCATATAATGAAAAATGGGTATTCCCATTTTTCTAAATTCATTAACAACGTGATAACGTGGATGATTATCATCATTATCTATTAAAAAGTCTATCAAAAGCAGAGCTGAATTTTCTGGATTAAAATCAATATTATTCTTTTCAATTTGGAAATTATTATTAATTTTTATAATGGGTAGTTTTTTATTTATTTGTTTACTTTTTATATAAATATTTTTTTCTAATAGAATACCATGATTTGACGAAGCTAAAATTGTAATCTTATAAAATGTATCATTTTTTATATTTGATATATAAGTTCCATTTGGATTGATATTTCGTATTTTAATTATTTCATTATCTAACTCGAATATACTTTTTCTTAAATCATCAAACTCTCTATTATAAGTTGATTTTATTGGTGTTAAATTAAATTCTAAATTAATTATATTGTTTACACTTACGTTATCTCGAAGATATTTTTTAAATGTAATATAAAATCCATTATTAGTATTTGTAACAAAAACAGACTCTATGATGTCTAAAGCTTCATAATATTCTTTTTTATATTTATCATCATTGTTTTCAATACTATATAAATAATCTGAGTTTAAAATTAAAAATGTACTATAGAAAGCTATAATTAATATATTTAATTTACTTATTTTTAATACAATATTATAATTTAAAAACATTCTATTTTTTTATAAATTCTTTCATAATCTTTAATTTTTTTTAAAATATAATTAAAATACTTCTTTTATTTAGTATTACATTGTTTTTGGTTTGAATTCTACTGGCAAGAATTAATAAATTAGATAATAAAAGTAACTAAAAATTTTTGAATTATTATTTATTTCTATTAAAAATGGCAATTGATCCAGAAGCTATTATTATAAAAATTCCAAAAATAGAAAAAGTGTTCATTTTTTCAGAAAAAAAAATAATACCATACAAAATGCCCCAAAATATTTGTAAAAAAATAAAAGGACTTATTATACTGCTATATTTACCTGCTATATGATAGGCCGCGGTAAAAGCCCAAGCAGAAATAATTACTATAAATCCTGAACTGGAAAAAAGTAATAATTCTTTTCCCGATGGAATCATCGGGTCTTTAAAAAAAAATAAAAAAGAAAATATAATAGCTGGTAAAATACCATAGAAAGTAAATCCATAAGTTGAAGCCATATAGGAATATTTATTGACTAAGGTAAAGCTTAGAGCGTTAGTTATAGCAACCACTAAAACAAGAAATATATAAATATTTATACTCACATTGGATGGCCTCAAAACAACAATTACTCCAATAAAGCCTATTATTATAGCTAACCAGCTTATAGTGTTAAGTTTTTCATCTAAAATAAATTTTGCAAAAATTATAAGAAAGAAAGGTGTTGTCATTAATAATGTAGTAAAAATATTTATAGGAATATATTTTAGTGAGAAAAAAATTATAGGTGTTATAAAAGCAAATTGTAAACCTCTTATTATTGGTATTAAGTAGTATTGTTTCTTTTCTAATAAAATATGCTTTATAATGCCTCCATTAAACTGTAAAAATATTAGTAAGATGAGAAGTGATATTGTTAAACCTATACTATAATAATGGTACCATTTATAACCATTAAGACTTAAAAATTTAGTAATTGTATCAAACGTAGAGCCGGTAAATCCATTAAGGCAAATTAACAAAATGCCTAATAATAAAATTTTCATTAAATTTATTTCTTTGAATAAGCATTTGCGTACTCTTTAATTTTTTCTAACATAGAATAAACACCATTTCTTCTACCTGGTGTTAATAGGGTATCTAGTTCAAGTATATTTAAAAGTTCAAAATCAGAACTTTGTATTTCTTTGGGATCCCTGTCTCCATAAATATCACAAAGTATTGTTACCATGCCTTTTGAAATAAATGCATCAGAGTCATAATAAAATGATAATTTTTTATTATCATTAATTGGAACTAACCAAACTTGAGCTTGACATCCAGACACTTTAAAAGTTTCGTTTCTATACTCCTCAGGAAAGTTTTTTGCATTTCTTGCTTGATCAATTAAGAATTTATATTTATCCATGCCATCATCAAATAAATCAAGACTTTCTTTATAGTATTGAATTTTTTGTTCTATCGTCATCATTTCATAAACTTTCTTAACTCTGTTGCAGAGTCTTCAGGTAATACATCCATTATATAAACACCTGCCATTGATTCTGAGCCTGCTAGAACTTTTACTTTATCACCATGTCTCAAAGGTGGGTAAAATTCAACATGAAAATGAAAACTACCATCCTCTAATTTTGGAGCAGCATGCAAACCCATAATATAAGGACACCTTTTATTTAAAAAAGTATCATAACCCTTAACAACTTTCTGAATAGTTTTGGCAAATGAATTAATCTCTTCAGAATTTAGTTTCCAAGGACCAGCAATCTTTTTTTTTGGTATAATCCAAATCTCATAAGCATATTTTGCAAATGGTGGAACAGCGGCTATGAAATGTTCATTCTGATATGTGTAATATTTATCTTCTAATTCTCTCATCATTTTCATTAAAAAATTTTCTTTTTTGAACGCCTTAATTTCTTGTCTAATTATAGGCGGTATGAATGGGTATGCATATATTTGACCGTGAGGATGATGAAGAGTGACACCACACTCTTCTCCTCTGTTCTCAAATGGAAGAACATATTTTATATTTTTGTTTTTTAATAATTTTTTATATCTATCAGCCCACACATTAATCAATAATTCAATTCTGTTTATATTCATTTCAGCCAAAGTACTTTCATGATCAGAAGAATATACAATAACTTCACACTCTCCTTTCGAGGGATTGGTTTTTAAAAAATCTAATTTAAAATCTTCTCCTTGTGAATTAAAACTTGCCCATCTATTTGGGAATACTGCGATTTCAAAGTTTGAAAAAGGTATTTCTGTTGGGAAATTTAGGTTAGCTCCAGCACAAAGAGGACAATATTTTTTTGGAGGGAATGATGTTCTATTCTTTCTTCCTGCAGAATATGTTATCCATTCTTCTCTTGCTGGGTTCCATCTCATATGAGGCTTTGGAATTTCGGTTATTTCTAACTCTTTACCAGCAACTTCTTTATGCTTTTTATAACCAAATAGAATTAATTCTTTTTTATCATTTTTTATAAAATTTCTTTTATGAATCTTTTGCATAATTTTTTTCCCAATCAATTGCTGATTGTATTATAGTATTTAAGTCATTGTACCCTGGCTCCCAATTAATATGTTTTTTTATTTTATCAACGTTTGCAACTAATTGCTCAGGGTCACCATCTCTTCTATCAGAAAAATCATATTTAATTTTATTATTAGTAATTTTATTAGCTGCCTTGATAATATCTAAAACAGAGTAACCTTTTCCATAACCACAGTTGAAGATGTTTGTTTCTTCATTTTTTAACAAATACTTAGCCGCACCTATATGAATATCTGCTAAGTCACTAATATGTATAAAATCTCTTATAGCTGTTCCGTCATGAGTATCATAATCTTTTCCATAGATAGAAATTTTATTTCTTTTCCCCACAGCAACTTCACTGATTATTTTGATTAGGTGAGTTGCATCATGAGAAATTAAACCTGATCTCATTTTTTTATCTGATCCAGCAACGTTAAAATATCTTAATATTATAGAATTAAGTTTATCTTTGTTTTCTAATAGATATTTTTCGGTATTAGCTTTTGATATTCCATATGGATTAATTGGATTTAATTTTTCATCTTCAGTTATTGAGAAATTATTTATTGGATTTCCATATGTTGCAGCAGTGGAAGAAAAAATAATATTCTTTAAGTTGTTTTTGTAACATATTTCAAATAGTTTGATTGCATTATCTGTATTGTTTTCATAATATTTTTCTGGATTGGAAACTGACTCTTCAACTTTTATAAAGCCAGCAAAGTGCATTATGAGATCAAACTTAATCGAACTGATTATTTTTTCTATTCTATCTTTATTATTTATATTACATTCATACAATTTGACATTTTTTGGAATTAATCTTTTATATCCCGTTGATAAATCATCAATAACAACAACTTCATGCCCTTTATCCAAAAGCGATAAAACCACATGGCTGCCAATATATCCTGCACCTCCAGTTAAAAGAACTTTCATATATGTAATAATTAATCTTAATATCAAATATTTATATTTTTGATATAATAATAACAAAATGCCTTTAGAAAAAAATATAGAACAATCAATAATTTCTCTTCTTGAAGAATTTAATAATCAAAAATATGATAAAGTTATAGAAGAGTCTAAAAAATTATTAGACCAGGGAAATAATTTTTTTATATTTTACAATCTAATTGGCGTATCTTATTCTTTTAAGAACAACCACAACAAAGCTATTAATTATTATTTAAAGGCATTAGATTTAGAACCTAAAAATGAAGAAATATATAGAAATCTTGGTAAGTCTCTTATAAATGAAGCGAGATATGATGAAGCTATTGATGCATTTAATCAATCTTTAAATTTAAAATCAAATAATGCTGATTGTTATTTCAACTTAGGTTTAATAAACTTAAAAAAAAAAGAATATTTAAACTCTTTAAGTAACTTTAAAAAAACAATTAAAATAAAGAATAATTTTTATCAAGCTTATTATAACTTAGGTATAATTTATAATTTACTTGGAAACTTTTTAAAAGCTGAGGAAAACTATAATTTAGCTATTAAATACAATAATAAATATCTAAAAGCTTATAATAATCTATCCACGATATACATAAGACAAAAAAAATTTAAAAAAGCAGTTGATACGTTACAAACATGTCTATCTCTTGAGTCAAATTATATACAAGCAATAACAAATTTAGGAGTTGCTTACCAAGCAATGAATAATTTCAAAGATGCATTATTAATGTATGAGAAAGCAATTAAAATTCACCCAGGTTTCATCAAGGCAATTTCTCAAAAATTATTTTTAAATCGAAAATTTTGTTATTGGATAAATGATTATGAAGATAAAAACCAACTTAATTTAATTAACAATTCAAGTGAGGGCGTAACTCCATGGCAACTTCTATCACTAGATGATAGTGCTAAAGATGAATATTATAGAACAAAAAATTATTCTATGCAATTTATGTCTTTAGAAGAAAGAAACTCTAACTCATTTAATAATAAAAAAATTAAAATTGGATATTTTACATCTGATTTTCACTATCATGCAGGAATGATGAATATGGAGGGTTTATTTAAATATTATGACAAAAATAAATTTGAAATAGTTGCCTTTGATTATGGTTATAACAATAACGATGAAACTCATTATCGTATTAAAAAATATTTTGATAAATTCTTTTATGTATCTGATTTAAGTGATAAGGAAATTGCAGATCTATCCAAAGAAAATAAAATTGATATTGGGATACATCGTAATGGTTTTAGTCAAAATTCAAGACCCAAGATTTTTGCCTATAACCCATGTATGGTTCAAATTAATTTTTTAGGCTATCCAGGAACAACTGCATTAGATTTTATCGACTACATAATAGCAGATAAAATTGTAATTCCAGAAAATCATAGAAAATTTTATTCTGAAAAGATAATTTACATGCCTAATAGTTATTATCCTACATATGATCAAAGAAAAGTCTCTACAAAAAAATTTAAAAGGTCAGACTATAATATTCCATATAATGCATTTGTTTTATGCACATTTAATAATTCTTATAAAATATCATCGCAAGAATTTTCAATTTGGATGCAAATAATGTTGGAAAATCCATCAACTTACTTGTTATTATTAATTAAAGAAAAAGAAGCTAGAGAGAATTTATTATTTCAAATTAATAAATATAAAATAGATAAAACAAGAATAGTTTTTTTTGACTATATAGATATCAAAGATCACTTAGCTAGACACAGTTTAGCAGATTTATATCTTGATACTTTTAATTATAATGGACACACTTCAACAGTTGACTCACTTTTTAGTGGATTGCCTGTAGTTACAAAAATAGGAAATAGTTTTTCAGCAAGGGTATGTGCCAGCATGTTAAAAGCATTTCATATGGAAGAATTAATTACAGAAAGTAAGGATGATTATTATAAATTAATAACAAAATTAATTAATGATAAAACTTTTTATAATAATATTTTAGTAAAGACTAAAAAAAATATTTCACATTCTAAGCTATTCAATACAAAGAATTATGTAAAAAATCTTGAGAAAGCCTTTGAAATAACTCTTAAAATGAAAATAGAAGAAAATAAAGTTGAGAATATTTTTGTCGAAAATTGATAATTTTATATTCACAAAATTTTGTTATGTGATAACTTAATATTATGGATTTAATAGATACTCACCAACACCTTATTTATCAAAATGAAGCAATATATGGATGGGCTAGCGATATACCAGCATTGCAATCAGATTTTACTGTTGAAGATTATCATGGTTTAACCAAGGACTATAATATTATAGGTACTTTATTTATGGAGTGTGCTGTTGATGATCCTGGTTATAAAAAAGAGTCAAATTTTATAAACTCTTTAATGCAAAAATCAGAAAGTGGTATCAAGGGTCTTATACTATCCATTAGACCAGAAGATGATGGTCAGTTTGATACATGGTTAGAGGAATCAAAGTCTTTAGGTGTAGTAGGATTTAGAAGAGTGCTTCATACAGAACCTGATGAATTATCACAGCAAAATAATTTTAGAGAAAATATTAATAAAATTGGTAAATCAGGAAAACCATTTGATTTATGTGTTCGTGAAGATCAATTAAAGATCGCTATTGAATTATCAAAATCTTGTGATGAAATGGATTTAATTTTAAATCATTGTGGAGTTCCCGCAATAGCTAGTGGTAAAATGGATGAATGGAAAAAAGATATCACTGCGATTTCAGAACTAAAACATGTAACATGTAAGTTATCTGGAATAATGGCATATTGTGCCCCTGGAACTTCTTCATATGAAACTATCAAGCCATACGTTGATCATGTTCTCGAATGTTTTGGTCCAGACCGAATAGTGTGGGGCAGTGATTGGCCAGTTGTAAATCTTGCAAAAGGCTTACCTGAATGGTTAGCAGTTACTAAAAAAATCATGTCTAAACTTTCTTCAGATGAAGCATCTAAAATTGCAAATATCAATGCAAAAAGAATTTATAAGATTTAATGCTTTAAAGCACCCATAGTCATACCCGCAATAAACCATCTTTGAAATACTGCGAAGATTATCATTACAGGAATAATAGTTATCATCACTGATGCACTATAAGTTCCAATATTGATTTGATATCTGCTTGTACCTATTTTTGCTAGACCAACTGGTACAGTATGTATTGTGGGATCTTGCATAAATATCATTGCATATATAAATTCATTCCAAGTATCTAAAAAAAGTAAAATTACACATGTTGCTATAGCTGGTTTAGCCAAGGGTAAAAGCACTCTCATAAGAAGTTGAAAATCTGATGCACCGTCTACTGTTCCTGCTTCAGTTAACTCATATGGAATTTGCTCATAGAACATACGAAGTATTAAAATTCCAATAGGAATTAAAAATCCTGCATAAGCCAAAATAACAGCTTGGTATGTATTTATTATGCCAAGATAAATCAATATATAGAAAAGAGGTATCAGCAAAACTTGTGCTGGCATTGCTACACTTGCAATCATTACATTATAAAGACTTTCTTTCATTGGAAATTTAAGATGACTAAAGGCAAATGCAGCAAATATAGACATTGATATAATTAAAGTTACTGAGAGAGTTGTAACTAACGCACTATTTAAAAACATTCTTGGAAAAGATACTTTTAGTTTTTGCTCAGCATTTACAAAAGCATCAATATAATTTTCAAAAGAAAATTCATAAGGAATTAAGAAATATCTAGCACTATAAACTGTTTCAGGCGATCTTACAGATAAAGATAATGTGTATAATATTGGAAAAATAATTATTATTATAAAAAATAAAACAACAACTCTTGTTAAAATAAAAAATACCGGACTTCTTCTAAAAGTGGCACCATAATTATTAGTTTTTGTTTCTTCCATTTTAAGTTCTTTCAATTCTTTTGCTGATAATGATTCTAGCAATTGCAATTGTTAATATACAAGCAAATATAACAAATGCTACTGAAGCTCCTACACCCATTTTATTTGGACCACCTGCAGCAAATGAATAGTAATACAAGTAGGAAGCCAAAACTTCAGAATAATGTGCCGGACCACCTCTTGTAAGCACATAAACTATATCAAATGCCCTAAAACCGCCTATTAAATTGAGAATCATATTTAATATTGTTGTGGGCCAAAGTAATGGAATAACAATTGAAAATATTTTTTGTGACCAGTTTGCTCCATCGATATCAGATGCCTCAAGTAACTCAATATTCATACTTTGAAGTCCAGCATAATAAATAACCAAATTATAACCAATCCATTGCCAGGTATTAACCATAATGATTAACCACATAACTAGACTAATTGATGAAAGCCAAGAATAATCTAAACCTAAAATTGAATTTAGAACCCCATCTTGTTCAAGGATTTTTTTCCACACTAATCCTACAGAAACGGGAGCTAATACACATGGAAAAAATATTATAGAACGGACTAACACTGAAAATTTAAAATTTCCAAAAAAAATAAAGATCGACAGTATTAATGCAATTCCTGTTTGAATAAAAACTGCACCAAAAACAAAAAGAAATGTATTCTTTAAAGCTATCCAAAAATACTTATCTTCGTAGATTTTAATAAAATTATCAAAACCAACAAATTTTTTAAAAAGATTAGTTTCAAATCCAGTAAAATCAAAAAAACTAAGTACCAATGATGTTAATCCTGGAATAACATTAAATGTTAAGAAAATAAAAACTGCAGGTAATAAATAAAGTAATGTTTTAAATTGAAAAGTTTTATAAATCATTTAAGAAAAGATTAGGGGTATTAAACCCCTAATCTAGAAGTATTATTAGCCACTATAACCAGTGACGTCATTCATTTTTTCAACAATATCATCAACAGAAGTTACGCCTAAGAACATTTCCATAATACCATCATATAAATGTTTCATTGGCTCT
>MDTB01239484.1_pt1 | contig 10134 bp, 12 predicted proteins | sample 811161 | NCBI WGS metagenome assembly MDTB01 (sample SAMN05326650, study PRJNA326480) | marine metagenome | isolation source: seawater | place: Mediterranean Sea | collected 2009
ATTTTTTAGCGCAGGAACATCAATTTTAATAACATTTAATCTATAGAATAAATCCTCCCTAAATTTTTTTTCAAAAACAAGATTTTCAAGATTTTGATGGTGAATTATCTGACATTGCAAATAATAAAATAGAAAAAATTCTTATTAACGTTGCTTTAGAAAAAACAAATGGTAAAAAGAACGAAGCTGCAAAGCTTCTTGGTTGGGGGCGAAATACATTAGCAAAAAAAATGAAAGAAATGGGTATTGGTGGATAAATTATTTTGTAACCAGTGGCAAATTTGATATCTTCCAGCTATTTATTCCACCTTTGAGAATTAAAATATTTTTATATTCGAGTCTCTTTAGTTTCTCACCGACATTTGGCGAATTCATACCCATATCACAAATTAAAACAAGAGATTTAACTTCGTCATTTTTTATTTCATTTGATCTAGTCTCAATGTCAAGAAAAGGAATATTCTTTGATCCAACTATATGTCCTAATTCAAATTCATCTGAATTTCTTAAATCAATTAAATTTGCCATGTCTTTATTACATAATTCAACTAAGTATTCTGGATCTATTTTTTTTCCACCTTTTGTTGAATTAGATATAAAGAAAAGAATTATTAAAATTATCAATGGGCCAGAGTAATAATAATGCTCAATCAAAAAATTAAATATTTCCATTACCGTATTATCTATTAAAATAGAGAGGATTAGTTTAAAAAATTAAAAAATGAAGCACCGAAATTTAATATTAGTCAGACATGGGCAAAGTGAGTGGAATGCCAAAAATTTATTTACTGGATGGGAGGATCCCGGTCTAACTCCAAAAGGCGTTTCTGAAGCAAAAAAAGCTGGCGCTATTGTTAAAAACTTAGGTATAAGTTTTAATCTCATGTTCACTTCAGCATTAATTAGAGCGCAATTAACAGGAGCAATAATTCTAGATGAACTCGGAATTGAGGTGCCTACAATTCAGAATAAAGCTCTTAATGAAAGATATTATGGAGATCTTCAAGGTTTAAATAAAGACGAATGTAGAAAAAAATGGGGTGCAGAAAAAGTACAAGTCTGGAGAAGAAGTTATAATGCTGGACCACCTGGAGGCGAATCACTTAAGGATACAGGGAAGAGGGTTTTACCTTATTATTTAAATGAAATCCATCCTTTAATTTTAAGTGGAAAAAACATTCTCATAGCTGCTCATGGAAATTCTCTAAGATCGTTAGTAAAGCATTTAGATATAATTTCCGAAAAAGAAATTGTTAAACTAGAAATCCCAACTGGCGCGCCAATTCATTACCTTTTTGATGAAACTGGTGCAGTTATTAAGAAAAAAAACTTAGTTTAAGAGATTGAAAAAGCTTAATAACAAGTTCTCAAAAGAAATAATTAGATGGTATCGAACTAGTGGCAGAAATAATTTGCCATGGAGAAAAAATATCTCTCCATATAGGGTTTGGATATCAGAAATAATGCTACAACAAACACAAGTTAAAACGGTAATACCTTACTTTAAAAGATTCATTAAACGATACCCTAATTTAAAGCAGATCTCCCTTGCTTCTGAAGAAGAAATTTTAGCTCTTTGGACAGGATTAGGCTTTTACAGAAGAGCAAAAAATATTTTTAAAACAAAAGAGGTCATTAAAAATGATTATAAAAATAAATTTCCCTCTTCATTTAACGAAATTATAGCTTTACCAGGAATTGGGAGATCAACAGCAGGAGCAATTATGTCAATTGCTTACAGAAATTCCTATCCGATATTAGATGCTAATGTTAAAAGAGTAATTTCTAGATATAGAAATATTAATTTGCATGATAAAAGTGCTATAAAAAAATTATGGCTGTTATCAGAATCTTTTTCTCCTAAGAAAAATATATTTGAATACACTCAAGGAATAATGGATTTAGGTGCAACTATTTGTAAGACCAGATCACCAAGTTGTAAAGAATGCCCTTTAAGCAACTCTTGTAAAAGTGCATTTCAGAATTTTGAATTTATTTCAAAGAAAAAGAAAAAGAAGTCAAAAAGAAAAATTCACTTTACATTAGCACACTCCAAAAGTAATTTTTTATTATTTAAAAGAAATAAAAAGACCTTTTGGGAAAGTCTATGGCTTCCTTGTGATAATCAAAATCTTAAGGCATCTAATATATTCCAAGACCCATGTAAATGCGAAGTTAGAAATTTTAATCATGCCTTATCTCATATAGATCTTGATATAACTATTCAAATCTTTGACTATGAATCACCATTTAAAATTAAAACAAATTTAGAACATCAATGGGTAAGTAAAGATCAAATTGATAAATTTGGTATGCCAAAACCTATAAAGACTATAATAGAAAATTATGGTTAAAAAAATACTTTGCAAAAAGCTTAAAAAAGAGCTACCAGCTTTATCAGTTCAACCTATACCTGGACCAAAAGGTAAAGAAATTATGGAATCAATATCACAAGAAGGATGGGAAATGTGGAAGTCACATCAAATAACTTTAATAAATGAGAGACGCCTAGATATGTCAAATGCAGATAATAGAAAATGGCTTCAAAAACAAATGGATAAATTTTTTAACAATGAAGATTTTGAAAGTCCTTCTGGATTTAAACCTCTATAATTCATTTATAACATGTTATTAAAATTAGTATGCTTGATTACAACATTAAAACTTTAGTAATTCTGCCTCACTTGGATGATGAATTTGCTTTAGTGCCTCTAATAAGAGATTTTATAAAGTTTGATCCTGATAATATTAAATTTGTCTATTGCGCAGAAAGAAATAATAGTAAAAGGGAAGAAATCTATAAAAGAAGAAATGAAAATTTAAAATCATTAGAATTATTAGGATATAAAGATAAGAAGATAGTTTACCTAAATGATTATTTTGTTATTGATGACTTAAAGCTTTATGAATCTGCTATACAAATTAATGAGTTTTTAATCAATTATTCTAAAGAATTTTTTTTTAAACAAATAATTACTCTTAATTTTGAAGGAGGTCATCCCGATCATGATGCTCTTGCAATGATAATAAGTAGATTTAAAGAAAAAAGAAATATTAATAGTTTTTTTATACCGGCTTATAATTATCAGAGAACATTTTTAATTCCTTTTAGTGCATTTACACCATTAAATAGCCAAAGAGAAAAATTTTTTTCAATGAGTTTTTCTTTTTTTTGCTGGGTTAAATGTTTAAACATTGCATCGTTGTACACGACTGAAAGGAGAGCCTTTATAAAACTTCTTCCATTTATAATCTTTAAATCATTGTTTTCAAAGAAAATTTATCTAGCCTCTGACATCGATATAAGCACTGTTTGTTTTCAGAAGTCGTTTACAAATAGTAGATACAACATTGACTATAGTAAAATATTTAAATCTATTGAAGCAATAAAATGAATCTTTATATTACTCAAAATAGCTATTACTTCGTTCATAGACATTTTATAAAATATTTTCTTAAAGAGAATGTAGAAATCATTTTTGTAAATGAGCAAGAAAGAGGAATTTTTAAAAAATATTTTGAAATTGTAGCCAATTTCGGAATTTTAGAGACTATTAAGTCCTCCTTTTTAGAAGTTTTTTATATGGTTATTATGTATAGAAAAATATTAAAGATTAGTAACACAAAAATTTCAGATAAAAACCTTAATATGCTGCTTGAAAAAAAGATTAAATATAATTCATATGAAAAAATAATATCAATAGGGTGTCCAACAAGGATAGATGCAACTTTTCAAGAAAAATATAATATTAGAATTTTTAATCTACATGGAGGAATATTACCTCACCAAAAAGGAAGATTTTCACCAATAAGTAGCCTTACAAATGGGCATAATTATCTAGGAGCTTCGATTCATGCGATCTCAAATAGTTTTGATAATGGTGAAATAATTTCTCAAAATTATTTCAAAATCAATAATCATAAAAAAATAGAAAACTATAATAAAGTACTTGAAACTTCTTCTAAATTATTAGAACTTTTTCTTAATGATAAATATATAAAAATACCTAGAGAAGTTCTATTATCACTAAAAAGATAAATATATTAATGGAAAAATTAGTATACATCTCAGGCGCATCAGGACAGATAGGAAAATCAATAAGAAATTATATTTCCAGTAAAAATATTAAAACTGTTGTTATGAGCAGAAATGTTCTTGACTTATATGATAATGAAAGTTTCTTGAGATATGACCTTGGAGACAGAATTCAACCAGTAAAAGGAGATTTTGATCATATCTTTATTCATCTTGCACATTCATTTGATGCTCAAACAAAGAATGGTATAGATATTAATACAAATGCATTAATAAAGATCAAAGAAAGCTTTTCATCAAAAAAAAATAAAAAAATAATCTTTATATCAACGCCTGATATTGATAATAAAAATTATACAAGCTATATAAGTGCTAAAAGAAAATCAGAAGAGGTTCTAAATATTAGTAACGATCTTATAATCAGGCCAAGTTGGATACATTCTTCTGAGGGCGCCAATAAGATATTTTTAAAATTATCAAATTATTATGTGCCTATGCCTAAAAATAATAATAAACTAGCTCCAATGCACTTAAGTTCTTTTTCAAAAGAATTATTTAATTCAATATTCATTGAAAATAGAACTGGAATTTTTTTATTTTTAGGCCAAGAAGAAATAACTTTTAAAGAGTATCTCAAAAAATATCATAATATAAAATCATTTTTTTTGCCTAAAATCTTATGGAGAGTATTAATATTTTTTTTCAAAAAAATTGATTTTAAAAATTCATTTTATATTGCTGAAAGGATTGAAGGATTTATTAATCTACAAGATATTTCTGATATTAAAGATGTCAACATTAGTGAGGTTATAGTATAGAAATGCATCAAAAAGATTTGGAAACGTTTGACTTTAGATCAAGCTACCTGGTCCTTGGAAGTGGTCTGAGTGCAATTTCTGTAATTAGTGGGATACTTGATAATGATTCTACGAATAAAATATATGTGATTGACGCTGGTATTACTCAGGAAAATCAATCAAATATTGATGTATCATTCAAAGAAAAAAAAATAAATATACCTTCACCAAAGTTTATTACAAAGAATAATAAGTTTGCTTATAACTATTTCACAAAACTTAATAAGATAAGTAAAGAAAATTTTATTCCTATTGGTTCGCTCGCAAAGGGTGGTCTTTCAAATATATGGGGAGCTACAATTCAACCATACAATAATCATGAACTTAAAAACTACCCATATAAATTAGATAAAGAAATAAATACCATTTATTTAAAGATCTTGAATATTCTCAAAGGTAATAAATCTAACTTTAAAGAGATTGATAATCTGCTCGAAGCAAGTGTTGCAAGTTTTAGTACAAGAAAACCCATTCTTGCTATAAATAAAATTAATTCAAACAACAAAAATTGCTTATTAAATAGCTGTGATACAGGTTGCATTAATTGTAATAAAGACATCTTTAGCAGTAAGTACTTTTTAGATAAATTGATTAACTCAAATAAAATAAAATATTTTAATAATTTTTTTATTAAAAAAATATCGAAAAAGGGAGAGAACTATTATTTGGAGTGTTTAAATCTTGAGACAAATAAAAATTTTAGAATAATTGGAAACAAAATTTTTTGTTCATTAGGAGTATTAGCAACTTCAAAGATCGTTATTGACATGCATAAAAATGAAAATGAACTTCCACTACTGACAACACCAGGTGGAGCATTTATGTTGTTTTCAACTAAAAATTCTTATGATAAAAATTTTAAAATACTATCAAATTCGTCTTTTTCAGGAAAAAAAGAAGAAATTGAATTTAATGGAAATATATTCCCCTTTTCAAAGAATTTGCTTGCTAATTATCTTGGCAATGAAATTACTGAAATTTTATTTTTCATATTTGGTAGGATTCTCTTTTCAAAAATTTATATTGCAAATGTTTATTTTTCAAGTGAATTTAGTGATACAAAAATTATAAAGAACAAAGATGGAATAAAAATAATTGCATCAGATGATAATAGTTTTTCAAAAGTCTTTAAATCATGTATTAATTTAATAAAGGTTGGTTTAAAGAAAGACAATTTTCTTATGATTCCATTTATATATAAAATATTTAAGCCTGGAAGTGATATTCATTATGCCGGTTCTTTGCCAATAAAAAAATCTCCTAAAGTTCTTGAATGTGATAAGTTTGGAGAATTAAAAGGACATGAAAATTTTTTTATTAGTGACGCTTCCTCTATGCCCAGTCTTCCTGGGAAAGGTCATTCTTTTAATATGATGGTAAATTCATATTACATTGGTATGAAGAATATTTTTAAAGATAATTAATTGAAGAATTTCTTTATATATTACTCTTTAACATTATTTTTCTACATCATTGAGATCTTTACTTTTTTTTTCGTCTATCCATTTTGGTCATATGATGTATTTTGGTTAAATGCAATCCTTAGATTATCTTTAGTTCTTGTATTTTCAATAGCTATTAAAAGTATATTATTTAGGGAAACTTATAATTTTTTTAGGAAATTTTTCTTACTTGTAATTTTTATTCCATTATTTGCGTCATTATTTCTCAAGTTATTATTTTTTGTTTTTGGAGATACAAATATAATTTTATTAAAATTTATATCTGATGTAGCCTCGTCTTTAATTCTTTATATGGTTTTAAAAAAATTTCTTAAATTATAAATCTCATGAATCATCTTTGCTTTTTGACGATTCATTTAATGCGATTTCTTTGATAAGTTTTGAGATTCTTTTATTCATTAAATCTAGTTTATTAAGAGTGAACCCAATAAATAAAAAAATCGTAATTAGGCCTAAATAAAGATATAGATCTGCGGCTCTTCCAACTCCCATAAAATTTGCAATCATTTGTGCATAATATTCACCACCAATGCTCAAAGTGGCGAGGATAGAGCCAAAAATTATAAAAAATCTTGAAAAAATACTTGAAAATGGTCTTATTAATCCATAAAAAAATAGACATATAAAAAAAACTATAAGTATTGTTTTAAATATCATTTAAATCTTAGCAATTTAATTAAATCTTCAATAATAATAAGTCCATTTGAAAGTTTTTGGCCTTTCCTCTTTGAATAATCAGTATATATAGTGTTTGTAGGCATTTCCTTATATTTAATTTTTTGTTTACCAACTTGCTGAATAATTTGTGATTCAAAAGCGAATCCATCAATACTAATATTTATTTTACTTAAACATGATTTTTTGATTGCTTTTAATCCGTTATGAGTATCAGATAGCCTTGTGTTTGTTAAAAGGTTCGTAATGTTGGTTACAATTATCAGTAGAATTCTTTTAATGTAAGGAATATTTGCTTTATTTTGTATAAATCTTGATCCAAAAATTATATCTTCATCGCATTTAATTATTTCTTTAGCGAACAAAACTGCATCATCAACAGAGTGTTGACCATCGGCATCAAACGTAATTAATGCTCGAGCTGCATTTTCTGTTTTGAGATAATTAATTCCAGATGATATTGCTGCACCCTGTCCGAGATTTAGAATATGATTAATAATTATCACGTCTTTTTTTTCAATTATTGATCTAGTCTCATCTGTTGACCCATCGTTTACAACAAGAATATTTTTAAAACTGCTTTTTAAAGAATCTATTACTTGTCCAATTTTGCTCTCCTCATTGTAAACTGGAATTAAAATAAAAACTTTATCATTCATAATATAATTATAATCCATATGAACAAAGAAGATTTAAAAGTATTGGTAACTGGTTGTGCTGGATTCCTTGGCGGTTCAATGAGCTACGAACTTTTGAAAAATAATTTTAAAGTCATTGGTGTTGATAACTTTATAAATTCAGATCGTAAAAATATATCTTTGATTGAAAATACATATAAAGATAAGTTCAATTTTTTTGAAGCAGATATATCCAAAAATAATGAAGCTCTAAACAGTATATTTAGTGAATTTAAACCAAATTTAATAATGCATTTTGCTGCATTAAAATCAGTTCCTGAATCAATTAAAAAACCTAAATTATATTTAGATAATAACATAGAAGGAACTAAAAATATTTTACATTCAATGCACAAGTTTGAATGTAAAAATATTATATACAGCTCATCAGCAGCTGTTTATTCAGACGAAAATATCCAACCTGTTAATGAAAATTCTTTTTTAATGGCGAAATCGCCATATGCTGAGTCAAAAATTCAAAGTGAAAGAGAAATAATTAATGCCGCCTCATCAAACAAAATAAAAGCAATAATATTAAGATATTTTAATCCAATATGTTCCCATAAGGATAATGTGATTCATGACAATTTAAATAATGGAAGTTTGATGAATGAAATAATTAAAACTGCTCTTGGTATTAATAAGCAATTACTTATTAACGGTAATGATTATGAAACAAACGATGGAACATGTGAAAGAGATTTTATTCATGTCCAGGATCTACTCAATGCACATATAGAATCTTTATGTCTATTCAAAAAAATAAATGATTTTATAATTTTGAATGTTGGTACTGGTTCCAGCATATCAATTTTAGAACTAATTAATGCCTTTGAATATTTCAATAAAATTAATATTAATTACTCATTTTCTAAAAAAAGAGATGGCGATATTATAAAAAGCTTTACAGATACAAATAAAATATATAAACATATTAATTGGAGTGCTAAATATAAACTAGAAGAAATGGTCAAAGATAGTTGGTTACCTTTTTCAAAATGAATCAAAATATTGTAAAGGATTTATCAATTCTAGTTTTATTAAAATTAATCTTAGCTTCTGTATTTTTCTACTTATATGTGATTGTATTAAAACAAGATCTATTCTTATATCCAGACTTCACTAACATTTACAGTGATTGCTCTCAATATTATTCTAATATACTTTATACAAAACTATTATGTAGCATAAATTTTTTCGGAGAAAATGCGCTATCGCCATCCTCTTATTTTGCAATCATACTTGCTTCGGTAATTAATATTTTTATTGTTGCTTCTTTTTATTCTTTATCAACAAAATATTTAAATAGGTCTGGTCAAATTATATATATATTAATGCTTGCATTGCATCCCTATATGGCAATTTATTTTTTTAGATTTTATACAGAAATCTTTGCTTCTTTAGGTATCTTATTAATATTTTTTTATGGAATAAATAATAAAAAAATTGACCTTTTTTTTCTATTTTCATCAATTTTATTAATGAATTTCAGAAATGGGCTAATTCCTGTATTCTTTTTATTTGGAATCATAGAAATACTAAAATCTTTTAAAAAAGATAATAAAAATCAATTTTCTTCTTTTGTTTTACTTGCTTCTTGTTTAATTTCATATGTACCTGTTTCCGAATTTAGTCAAGATTTTTCAAAAATGGGAGCTAGTTTTAATATATTAGAAAATGCTCTCTACACTTTTGGATTTAGGGAATCTGTTGCTATAGACGGATTAAATGTTCTATTTAGAACTGGCTTATATGGATATTTACAATTAATAATTGGATTTAGTTTAATAATAGTTCATTTTATTGGGTTATTAGAAATTTTAAGGTTTTGTTTAAAAGTAAACCCTTCTATTTTATCTGTTCTAATATATTTAATTATTCCTATTTTGGTAATAAGTCATATGAGATATCTTTTGCCCCTTATGCCTCTTTTTTTACTTGGATTTTGTATGTTTTTTTGCAAGAAAAAGTTTACTCAGAATAGAATCTTATTTTAATTTACAAATTTTAATAAATAGAGTTTAATTCTTGTTATATGGCTAATAATTCAAAAACAAAATTTCCATCTGAAGCAGACCTTGTGATCATAGGTGTTGGTGGAATAGTTGGATCAATGTTAGCATATTGGCTTTCGGAGCTTGGTCAAAAAAATATTGTCGGGCTGGAAAAGTCTTCAGTGATTCCATCAGATATTGCATCTACCGCTCATGCTTCTGATTTTGTTTACAATACAACTCACGACAAATTAGGTTGCTGGACGACAGCATTTAGTAGAAGATTTTATGAAGATAATGGCTTCTTTTTAAAAAAAGGAGGCTTAGAAATCTGTCGAAAAGATGATGATGCTCGTTGGGAAGAACTCAAACGAAAAGTTTCTTCTGGTAAGGCCTTTGGAAGCAATGTTAAATTAATTTCAGCAGCGGAAG
>MDTB01007350.1_pt1 | contig 10133 bp, 6 predicted proteins | sample 811161 | NCBI WGS metagenome assembly MDTB01 (sample SAMN05326650, study PRJNA326480) | marine metagenome | isolation source: seawater | place: Mediterranean Sea | collected 2009
ATCAAAGTAAATGATGTTACCGACCAAACTAAGTGCAAACGCGCATGAAGTGACCAATCCGGGTGAAAAAGATGAGTGGAGTTCAGATCGACCACAGGCATCACAAGACAGTATCCCAGTGTGACGAAACTGAGAAGAATTTTGATCAATGTTTGTTTTTGGTCGTGTTTCATTTGGCAATGCCTTTTGGTCATTTACTGATTATCAATGTATTTTTGGTTGTCGACTGCCGCCTCTGCCCAAGGTGCTCGATCTTCCTCTCCGCCCCAGGTATCCATGTCAAATATAATTTCTGCGATGGCAACCCCTCTCTCGGTTCCGCTTGGCCAATGATCAACAATTGTTTGCATGCTTGAAACACGAGTGGGGTTCTTTTTCGCGAGATCATTAATCTCTGTAGGATCCGAGAAGATATCGTAAAGGGCTGTCCTGTCGCCGGTGATGAACTTCCAGGGTGGTTGATAAAGGGCGGTATTATTGAATCCAGTGACAAGATAATCCGGCGTCGTGGACTTTTCAAGGTGCTCCAGAGCTTGCCATTGTGAGGCTCCATCAATGGCTTCGGGAATTTGATGATTGCCACCTATTGCCTCAAGGAGCGTAGGGAGGACATCCGCGATTGTCATGAACCCGATATGTTTTCTTGGTTCTAAACGACTTGGCCACCAGATAGCAGCCGGAACTCTAACACCGCCCTCGAGCGAGCTCGTTTTTCCCCCTCTAAGAGGACCATTGGAACTCCCGCCATCCAGATATGCAGAGGCAAGTTGCTCTAAAAACTGTGTAGGGAAAGGCCGCTCAAAAATTACCGATGCCAGTTCCACGACTCTTCGCGCGAATGGCCAAAATTCAGGGTCACTGGCGATCTGACCACCATTATCGCTGGCAAAAAGAATCAAAGACGAGTCCAGCATTTTGCGTTGTCCTAGCGCATTCATCACGCGGCCAATTTGGTGATCTAATTCAGACACCATAGCGCTATGGATGCGTCGTTTGTAATCCTGTATGTGGGAATATCTAGAAATCTGATGATCGGGCGCTTCATTGGGCAGATGCGGTGCGCCAAACGCGAGATAAAGCAGTAAGGGTTGCTGCGATTGGTGTCCCTTTATCAAAGTCACGGCCTCATCCCCGAGAAGGGTGGTCGCATAGCCCTCTTCTCTTAGCGTGCTGCCGTTGCGTTGCCAATCGTGTCCTCCACCATGATTGTGGTCCCAATAGCCAATTCCGCCAGAGAGGTACCCATAAAAATGCTCAAAACCTCTAGAGTGAGGCCCATAGGCCGGCGTAAACCCGCCGAGATGCCATTTGCCTACCATCAAGCTTCGATACCCCAGCGCATTGAGATACTCAGGAAGAAGCTTCTCATCAAGACCAAGACCGATTTGCTGGTTTTTTGATATCGCCCTGCTGATGCCAAGCCGCCTGGGAGATTTACCGGTCATCAATGCTGCACGCGTTGGGCTGCAGGTAGGCTGGACATAAAATCGATCTAACTCAACACCCCCCTTGACCAGAACATCAATATTGGGTGTGTTAATAGTACTTCCATGGAAGCCTACGTCATCCCAACCGAGGTCATCAGCCAAAATAATGATTATGTGGGGTTTTTTTGGCAGGCCATCGTTATGTTCTGAAAAAGATAGGAGCGGATTAAGGAGGCAAAATAGACTCAAAAAAAATGTGAATGACGATGCTTGAAGGCAGCTTCTCCGTAATATTGATGCGCGAACTTTCGTCATTGCAAAAGTTTAGTCAATTGGCTAGTAGAGTCAACATTAAAAGTTATCTTGAGATTCAATGTTTCGTTTGGATTGGTCCGAATGTCCGGCGCGACCATTGCTATGCTGACACTTTCATCCTTCGAAGTCAGGCAAAACAGAAGGGTAGTCAACGACTGATAAAATGAATTTGGTGACGTGATCTTTGACGACGTTTATTTCGTTTTCACTAATCTGCAGCGTTGTTGCTATGTAGGGTTCGAGCAAGGCCCAAGCAATTTCTAACGACATAACCGTTGCAACGCGCGCCTTGGCCTCGGCATCATCGATTTTGTCCGTGCTCTGATAGATTAATCGTTCTGTGGCCTTTCGCGGAATTGATAAACCCTCGCGTAATTCAAGTGTTGCTAATTCCAGATCGCCGTCTATTGCACATCGAATTACTGCAATGATATAAGTTCTATCGATACCGAGTCCCAAAGGTTGTAGGCCGACCCGATGCGTGCGCTCCCAGTGCTCCACTGCCAGTTTGGTTATTGCTTTGTGTAAGAGCTCGCGTTGGCTCCCAAAATAGTGATGTATCTGACCATGATTTACTCCCGCACGATTAGCGATCTCTCGATTAGAGACTGCTTTTGGACCATACTGAGCTAAGAGTTCTCCGGCCGCCTGAATCAATCTTTCTTCGACATCGGAGCGGCCCTTGGTCTTTAAATTCTTTCTTTCGAGAGTTTTCATTCGATAGATAGGGCTGAGGTTTCCTTCCCGGTATTGTATTATAAAAACAAATCAAAACCATTCTATTTTGAGTGGACAGGAATTGATAAAACAATATACTAGCCATGTGGCTAGTATATCCGTAACGCGCTTCTTTTCTAAACTGGCTTAAAGCTCATTGCATTCTTATTTGAACACATCGGTCCTTGAGGAGAGTGTTGTTGAACGTTTTGAAGAATTTGGTCTCGAATCTGTTAGAGGCGGTTGCAACCCCTATGCTACTAGTTGTAAATGCCTACGCGAGGCTCCGGTGCTATCAACGAGGTGGTCATATTAAATGCGAATCTCGTACTGGAGAGTTCGTGGTGGAGGACATTGCATTTAAGGAAGAAAGTGTAGATCTTGCCGGGTTTTCACACCGCATTACGATTGCCGGAGACGCGTCCTCAAAAGAGGAGGACACGATCGTGCTCATGGGTGGAATCCCAACTGATTCAAGCGAGACGTTTTATTGGTTGGTTGCCCGTCTTTGCAATCTAAATGTGAAATTAAGGTGCGTAATAGTTCATCTGCCATTTATGGAGATGGAGGCCCAATTAAATTATTCCGAAACAATCAGGTCTTCCTATGTAGGTCGGGCATTGCCTTTCAATCAAGAGGTCTCGTTGTCCAAGATGTCGATTGATCCAAGATATGACCATCGTAATCAAGCCAAAACCACTTTCGAAATTCTTCAATCAATGAATATCCATCGAGCACATTTCGTCGGCCATGATCGAGGTGCAGTTGTTTTCGACTATCTGATCGGAGAGAATCCTCGACTAGCAATTAGTTACTCAAGGGGCGCACAATTATGGGATTATTATGATGATGACTGGTCAAATCTAGCACCAAGTCTGATAGTTGGTCCACCACACCGTCAAATGACTTTGCCATGGCAGCTTCAACTGCTTTTTTTCCTCGTAATCGTGCTTAAGAGGCCTATCAATCTGCTATCGCCAAGTTTTACGAGAGATGTTTCAAAGTCTTTACCCGGAACTGATGCTTATGACCGCGCAACGCATCTGTTTTATAAAACGCTGGCCGTGCCAAAATCTATCAAGCTAAAAATTCAGCAAATAATGATGCAGACTGACTCCACTGATGAAGTGCGGAGACGAAATCAAATAAAACAATGCTCAGTTCCTATAATGCAGTTTCAAGGGGAAGATGAGTTTGCCTATGATGGCAAAAACAATCTTGTTTCTGACCAACCATTCTTTGGTATTTATAATCTTTTTGTCAACGAGATCTGCGATTTATATCCGGGCTGTGTTGGACAAAAACCAGAGTTTAAAAAGTCAGAATTTTTGTTTGATCATGGGGATTATTTTACTGTTAAACTACTTAAAAAGGCTCGGCTTAATCGTTTTTGTTTGATTCCCAACGCAGCTCACTTCAACATTATTGAAAATCCCGGTGCTTGTGCCGGTGCAATTAACGACTTCATTAAATCGGTTTGAGAGAATAACTACTAGCATAGCTGGCCTCTCAGTTTTAAAAAGAGTTTTGGCAATTGCTCTTGATACGTGGTCGCTTTGTTGAAGTAGCAAACACCATATATATGGCGATCTGGTCTCAGCATGGCTAGCGCTATGTTTTGTTTTTTAGCCCAAGCAGTCAAGACCCCTTGGACATCGATCCCATCGCCACTTTCACCTATTTCGACAGTCTTAAATCCGTCCACCAAAAATTTGGTGTCTTCCGCTTGCACCAGCGGAGCCGGATCGATGTTGAAACCAATAATGCTGAAGCCTTTACCCAGCAGGGAGTCGAGTTTTACTAATTCACCCGATGGCAATGTGATTGTTGGTTGACGCAATAAATAACGACTGAGAGCTTCACTTTTATCGTAGAATATTCCATCGCCCAAGCGCCATCCAGATACAAAATTTAAGTTAGAAACTAAGGATGGAAAGATATGCCCCAGCCACAACATGAAGTCTCTTGCAACCGCCGCAAGTCGATTCCGGGTTTGCAAGACCCCACCTATTTTTATTACTTTTCTTATTACCTGCTCCACGTGTGTTTTTCTCTCACTGTGGTAACTGTCCAGCACTCGATGATCCCAGTTGCCTCGAATCACCCCGCCTAATTTCCAGCTAAGATTGAAAGCATCACGGATTCCTGCACACATTCCCTGCCCCAAGAAAGGAGGCATTTGATGGGCCGCATCGCCGAGTAAAAAAACGCGACCATTGCGAAAATCATTTGCGATTAATGAATGAAAATTGTAAATACTTGCCCTTATAATAGTGCCATCGGAAGGTTTCAGGTCTGGATTTAATCTTTTCATATGCGGTGCCATCAGAGTACGGACAGAATTTTCATTGGCAATCGAGGTCAACTCGTCACTTTTATCTAGCATAAACTCCCAACGAATATGATTGGCATGACATGGGACGATTGTTACGGGCCTGACGGGATCACAAATCTGGTAGCACCTCTTGTCAATTTCGATTTTTTTGTCGAAAATGAGATCGCATACCAACCAAGGCTCTTCGCAACCGAGATCTATCTGGGATATGTTGGCTAGTTTGCGAGTTAGGCTTTTTGCACCGTCGCACCCAAGCAGAAAGTCACAACTAATTGCTTCGCTTTTATTACCATTGGAAATCTCAACAACAACAAATTTTTCTGAAGTTTTTTTTGCTTTCATAACCCAGCCTAGCCGGATATCAACGTTATCGAGGGCACTAACTCGTTCTCTGATGGCAGTATCCAAAGTCGGTTGCCAAAATAAAAAGTCATTGGGCCAACCGTTCACTTGATCCACCGTTTTAAAATCTTGATAGTGCAAGAGTTGATTATTAGCGTTTAGGAATGAGATTGACATGTCGCTGTGGCTGCACGCTTGAACTTCTCTGTGAAGATTGAGAAATTGAAATATTCTCATCGTCTCCCCATCTAAGTGAACAGCGCGTGGAAAATCTACCACGACTGAATTTTCTTCAAGTACAAGTGTGGATACCCCTTGCATTCCGAGCAGATAGGCGAGTACCGAGCCGGTGGGACCGAAACCCACAATGATCACGTCATATTTTGGCATGGCTACCCCTTAAAACTTCGGTTGACGAATTCTAGCCAAATGGCTAGAATTCGTCAATACTTGATAAATGTGTTGACTATTTAAATTCACGGCGGGCGGTTCATTAAAGATCCCTGAGAAGATTAACTAATCGCAAACACACTAGCACGAAATCTATTAACCGAGGGCAGGCACAATGAGGATTGTTACTCATTTTATTAACGGTGAGGATGACCAGACGAGCAGTGGGTCATCAGATCTATTCAACCCATCCACCGGAAGTAAAATAGGGGAGGTTTTACATGCAAGTTCTGCAGAAATTGACTGTGCCGTGCAGGCGGCAATTAATGCGCTGCCACTTTGGTCTCAAACCGGCCTTTATCATCGGTCTAAATTGTTTTTAGAGGCTCGGCAGTTATATATGGCGAAGCGGGATGAGCTTATTGACTTTTGCGTTAACGAGGCGGGCAAGACAAGATCAGATGCAGCTGCAGAGGTTGACAAATCAGCTGAGATACTGGCACACGGAGCGAGCGTTCCCTCGTGGTTAAAGACTGATATTAGTCATAATATTTCTCCGGGTATCGATACCTATGAGTCACGACAACCGATTGGTGTAGTGGGGGCAGTCAGTCCATTTAATTTTCCCGTGTTGATACCCATGCTTCAGACGGTAATGGCAATAGCCTGCGGTAACACGGTCATAGCCAAACCTAGTGAAAAAGTGCCTTCCTCTTTTCGATTAATTGTAGAAAAAGTTTTTAATAAAGCGGGCTTCCCGAGGGGAGTTGTGAATCTTGTGAATGGTGGTCGGGAGACAGTTACTGCGATGATGGATCATCCCCGAATTTCCGGTGTGACTTTTGTGGGAAGCACTCCTGTTGCAAGAGAGCTAAGATCTATTGGGTTCGGCAAAAATAAGAAAGTCCAGGCATTCGGTAGCGGTAAAAATCATCTTTTAGTTCTACCCGACGCCGATCTCGATATGGTCGCGGACGCCGCGGTTTCGGCAGCGTTTGGTGCGGCGGGTCAGCGATGCATGGCAGTATCTGTACTAGTTGTAGTTGGCAATATCGCTGATGAATTGGTGCTGAGAATATCTCAACGTATACCTGAGATAAGGGTAGGCAAAACCGACGGAGCAGATGTGCAACTTGGTCCCGTTATCAGTCGTGAGAGCAGAGACAGGATCCATAGTTTTATTGACGGTGCTGAGCGCAGCGGAGCTAGGCTCGTTGTTGATGGGAGGCCGCATTCAGAAGGCGATGGATGGTTTGTTGGCGCGACTCTTATCGATCAAGTGAAGCCAGGGATGCCCGTCTATGACAATGAAATCTTTGGACCGGTGTTGTCGATTGTCAGGACGGATTCATACGAGCATGCAATGAAAATTATTTCAGGTCATCCGCTCGGAAATGGTTCTGCTATCTTCACTAGCGACGGGGGTGCTGCCAAACGCTTCGCAGATGACGTCGGGGCTGGAATGATCGGTATTAACGTTCCAATACCGCTTCCGAGTTGGGGCCACAGCATTGGTGGTTTAAAAGACAGTGCATTTGCTGAGAGTAAGGCGTCAGGACCCGAAGCAGTAAATTTTTACACTCATGTCCGAGCAATAACCGCACGATGGCCCGATCCTGCGGATAGTCGAGTTGACCTGGGGTTCTTAAAAACGTGATTTATTTCGCTTATTTTTCTTGAGAATTTATCAAACCCTTCGTGCACCTTTCGCTTGTTCCGCCCGCAGATTGGCTAGATTCCGGCTCAAGTGTTGCGACGCTGTAAAGATAGCTTCACATCACAATTAAGCATCGCTTAATTGTGATGTGAACCAAAAGACAGCCAGGTATATGTTTAGTTGATAACTCATCATACCAATGATAACCTAGCCAACTGGCTATTAGCCAGTTGGCTAGGTTATCATTATTGCAAAAAATTTTAAAGCGGGGGGTATATGAGAAAAATAACGATTAGTTTTGTTAGATTAATACTGCTAACCATTGCGCAGGTCGCGGTTGTCGATGCGCTGGAACTTGAGGAAATAGTCGTAACGGCCGAAAAAAGAGAGCAAAACTTATTCGAAGTGCCTGTCGCTGTGGACGCGTTCACCTCAGATCAGCTCGAACAAGGCGGCTATGATGATATCGGTGAATTGCAAACCTTGGTTCCTAGCCTTGTAGTCGGGGGATATGGGCACTCTAGACCTTTCGTCTATATCAGAGGTGTCGGGACTAGAAAATTTGATGCTGGCGCCGAAGGGTCAGTTGGTGTGTTTGTAGACGAAGTATATAACACTCGCTTCAGCACCGCGCTCCAAGGGGTAGTAGATTTGGAGAGAGTGGAGGTTTTGAAGGGCCCCCAGGGTACTCTTTATGGGAGAAACACAATTGGCGGAGCGATATCACTTTTTACAAAGAAGCCAACGAACGAGACGGAAGGACGTATAAAAGTTGGTATCGGAGATGAGGGATATAGGAAATTCAGTGGATTCGTTTCAGGTGCTATATCAGATAACTGGAATGCTCGCTTGAGCGGCTCGACTAAGGAAGACGACGGTAGCCTGACTGAGGTCCTATCAGGACAGGATAACGGGGTTGATATGACTGTTGTGCGTCTTAATGCCGTCGGTAACCCGTCTGATGAACTCGAGATTAATTTCACCGTCCAAGCAACAAAACTTGAGCAGAGCGGCAAACTATCGAGACCGGTAATCGAGTGCGGTCGTTTGATCGCTCCAACTGTTGATGGTAGAGAGACTCTGGGAGCGGTCGCGAGGCATCTTACGATAACCGAGGGTGGGCCACCTCTTGGTGGCATAGGTGCTATACCCCCCCTGCAAGGACTAGCCGCATCTGTTGGCTTGACTTCAGAGACGTGTTATTACTCTTTAGGGCCAATTATGGTTCCTCCTTTTTATGCTGATATTGCCAGTGGAAGACTAGTCGATGAAGTTAGAGCAGGTGTTCCGTCCGCTAGGGAGGTTTCTCATGATGTGCCTGGATTCACAGACTCTGAGGCAACTCAAACCTCTTTAAAAATAGTGAAGGATTTTGATGCGCTCACATTGACCACCATTACAAGTTTTACCAGCGAAGAGCTTCAGGAAGAGCTCGACTTTGACGGACACTCACATCGCTCTGTGTTCACAGAGGTCAACCAAGAGTCGGACCAAATAATGCAAGAAATAAGATTGAATGGCCAGTCTGATAGGCTTGCATGGGTCGCGGGTCTTTTCTATATGAAGGATGAAGCAGACAGGTCTGATAATTTTAAGACGGGAATCGCAGCACCTTTTCCACCTCATCAGTACGGCGTGTTTCCGCCTCCTCCGGCTGGCCCCTTTGTACCCGTGCCTGGATTGACTGGCTTCAATATGCAGACTGTAGCCATCGATTCAACTGCTATGGCCGCTTATGGGCAGCTCACCTATGCCATAACAGATACTTTTAACGTTACCATCGGCGCGAGATTTAGTGATGACGAAAAAGAATATGATATGGATATGGACACTAACACGCTGTTTCCATTCGTCACATTGATCGATAATTGGTCGGAGACGCTCAACTATGAATCGTTTGATCCGCGAATCACATTTGATTATGCGCTCGGTGAAGCCGCTATGACCTATTTAACCTACTCCACCGGTTACAAGAGTGGCGGCGTGTCCTTTGCGTCTTGGAGTCGGTCGGATTCATTAGGCGGTTTTGACAAAGAAGAGTTGACTACGCTTGAAGTTGGATACAAAGGCAGATTAATGGACGGTAGGATGCAAATCGAGGCCGCAGTATACCAGTATGAATACGAGGACCAACAACAGCAAATAATCGTACCGAACTTTGCGACCGGAGCCATGGCAGGACAGACGCTCAATGCGGCGGAATCAGATATGACAGGTTACGAACTATCCATCAATTATCTTTTGACCCCCGAGTTGCTGATCGATCTATCATATGCTGGTCAGGATGCCGAATTTGATTCTTTTGTTGTCCCGCAGTTTGGCTTGAACTTTTCGGGTCACAAGATGAACTATGCGCCTGAAAATGCATATGTGATTGGCGTGACTTATCAGAGCGAATCAATTACTGCCAGAGTGAATTACAGCTGGAACGATGAAATGTTTTTCGATCCGAGTAATCGTTTTATCTCGCTTCAAGATGATTACTCCCTTGTCAATGCGTCATTGAGCTTCAATGTTGGTGAGGATGTCAACATCAGACTTTTCTGCAACAACTGTTCAGATGAAGAGTATTTGACCCAAGTGACCACTTTTCCCTTGCCTTTTGGTGGAGGTGGCCGAGAACACCTAGCAAATGCGAGGAGATTGGGTGCTGAGATATCCGTAAACTTTTAATTTTTGTTTTGAAGCGGCCCTGCTGTCTTGGACCGAGAGACAGCAGTGCTTGGCAACTAATTGAGTAAAAAAATAGTATGTCTATTGATTTTGAGAAGGAGTTTGAGCTCTACGCTTACGGTGAATCGTTAGCGTCTCAGACCGCTCGATTGGGACTTGCAGAAAAGGGGGTCGAGTATAAGCATCACCATGTTTTCCTTGAATCGAAGGGGGAGCATCTAACAGCAAACTATAAGCGCATCAATCCTAAGTGCCTCGTGCCGACCCTTTTGCATTC
>MDTB01074577.1_pt1 | contig 10133 bp, 3 predicted proteins | sample 811161 | NCBI WGS metagenome assembly MDTB01 (sample SAMN05326650, study PRJNA326480) | marine metagenome | isolation source: seawater | place: Mediterranean Sea | collected 2009
ACGATTGTTTCCGTAATAATTGTCAAATTCATTGCCTGATGAGAAAATTGTTATTGCCATTGATGCAAACACCTTTTCAGGTTGTGCTGCTGCATAAAACTGTTTTGCAAATGTACCACCTTTTATTCCTCTTGTATAGAACTTAGAAGCAATTTTTGAAAGTATACCTAATCCTGCTATTGGTCCTGCTATTGCTGTATATGTATCTGGATTGGTGAAGTCGATGTTTAAGATAGATTTCATTAAACTACCTTCTTCACCAGCACCAGATTGAGAAGCTACCTTCGCAACAGCAGTTGCTATTTGCTCTTTAACAGCGGTTATTTGTTCTTCATCACCACCGCTTAAATCAAGTTTCTTGGATAACTCATTATTAAAAGTTTCAACAAATTCTTCAGCGTTTTTAGAACTTTTAAATGCTTTTACGCTTGCATCATCGACTATATTCCCAGACAAATCTTTGATATTAGCATCTTCACTACTAGCTAATACTTCTTTTGCGCCTGCCTTTAAAGTTGAAACCTGATCGTCACTTATTTGATTAGTAGCTACATCAGTATCATTTTGTATAGTAGCTGTTGTGTCATTATTGTCAGGATCAGATAAACTTGTTGCATCACCTTCTTGAACTTCACTAACAACTTCGTCTGGAGTCTTTCCAGTTTTTTGCGCAATGTCATCTACGAGCTTCTTGTAAACAGGATTATAACCTAGTGACTTAGCATCACCTTCAAATGATTGGAAAATTGTTTTCATTACAGATTTACCAAGATTACCTAAGTACTTATCAAAGGCTTTTTCAATAGCATTTTCCCATTGTTGATATAATGCAGCCTTCTTTGCCATTAAAGCATCAACCTCAGCTTGTTCAGCCTTTGAAGCACTGGTCATTATATCTGGTGCTGAAACTTCTCCATCATCAATTTCTCCGCCAGGCATTGAAATATCGAAGGTAAATTTGCTTAGAAAATTGCCAATGATTGAGTCATCTTGGGGTGGTGCACCTATATCATCAGGAGAATCCATACCAATTTTAGCTAATTTTTTGTTGACCTCAATTATTTCTTTGTGAACCCTATTTATGTCAGGATCAGTTAAAAATTTTCTTATAGCAACAGATCCACCATCAATATCGTCAATTCTGTCTTGAGCATTATTAAATATTAATTTTAAAACGTCTTGAGGGCCTTCAACTTTCATATCTTGCCCAACTTGTTTGCCTATCACACCTTTTTGTGACCATTGTTTATAAGAAAATTTGGCTAAACTTTTAAAGTTACTTTCTTCGCCTAACGCATTTGCAGTAAATTCTGCATCTGATTGTAATGCTGACTTAAGAGCCAGTTTCTTTACAGCAGTTTCAGAAGCTTCAAACACCTGTTTAACTGAACCTTTTAGGCTAGTTAAGACAATTTTTAAACCTTGCTTAGCAATAGCATCATCAGGACTTAATTCCTTAGCAGTCCCGCCATCAGCTAGTTCAGGCAATTTACCAGTTCCATCGCCACCTTTAAATACAACGCCTAGTCTTTCAAGATAATTAGCATTTTGTGGATTATCAACATAATTTTGCTGAAATTTAGGTCCTGATCCCATAAACTCAGAAGTCCCTTTACTTAAGTCAATCTTGACACACCCTAAAGCTTTTGCTTTGCCGTGCAAGCTTTCTTGACTTGACATAAAGAATTGTAATATCTTTTGTCGTCCACCTTCTTTAATAAGAACTTGTTTTATAATAGGATCAAAGTGCATTTTTTGATATTGCATCGCTTCTGCCGGTGAACTTACATAACCAAATTTAGCACCAGCAACTTTTAGTGTACCACTAGTGCCAGCACTTGGTGTACTTGGACTTGTCAATGCATTAGAAAATGATTTAAAGAAAGGTACTGCACCTTTAATTTTTGCTACACTATCATCGTTAGATAATTCTGAAAACTTTGCAGCAAGTTTTTTAGTAGCTACTTGATCAATATCGTCAGGCTTAGTATTTGCAATAGCTTTTGAAACGCCTTTAGCATAATCTTTTAATGCATCTTCTGGTTTAAACTCTGGAAGGCCTAATTTTTTATTTAAAGCGTTTAATTCTTTTAGATCCTTTTCAGAAAAGCTATCAGAAACTGTGACATTTGACTCAACTTCTTGTGCTGCTTTTACTGTTGCTTCATTGCCAGCTGTAGAAGCAGCCGGTTCTGCGATTGGCGCATCAACATTAGATTCACCACTTATATAGTTATCAACAACTCTATTAGTTAACTTTAATTTATCAGCGTCAGATACGTCTTGTAGTTTGCTAATTTCTGATACTTTTTTAAATGCTGTATTGATTTCTTCGTTTTTTATTTCACCGTACGAAGTAAAGCTACCTTCTTCTCCCTTTACATATGGACGCACTTTATTATGTACCATTATTTGTTCGATTTGCTTTTGGGTTAACTCAATTCTGTCACCTACATTCTTGCCTGCAAAGAATTTTTTCCATATATATCCATTAATATTTTTTTCAGAATCAGCATTGATTTTTTGAATATAAAATTTATCATTATTAATTTGTAATTTGTGCGAGTCAAGCCATTCAGTATATTTAGTTAAATAATTATCAATATCATTTATCCATAAAGGTCCATTTATTTTACCATCTACAACTCCAGAATATTTTGAAATTGAGTAAAATGGCTGGCCAGGCCAATTTTTATCTTCGATAGTAAAGAATATATCAATATCTGCATCATAATTCTTGCTATTATTTATACTTGCAAGTTTTTCTAAAAATACTTTTTCAAAAATTTTAACAACTTCTTCATCTTTCAGCTTGATATCAACGTTGTCTATATTTATGCTACTTATTTTTGCTTGTAAGGCATCACCTGGATTAGTACCAGTAATATTAGATTCACCGCCTACAAAGCTTTTAATAGCTGCCTTTACAAGAGAATCAGGGTCGACAATGTCTTCATTGCTTTTGTAATATTTTATTTGCTTAAGCGTTGCAATAAGTTCTTTATCAGTAATTGCTGCTCTTTCTGAGTCCAATACTTTGTTGTGATCTATTACATTTTTAATAATATTTCTGCTAACTATTAGTTTTTCACCTACGTTTTTAGTATTCCAATGCATTGAATCCTTTGGAGATAAGTTCCCAGCACTGCTCTGTTTCCAAACATAACCTGGAATAGTTCCACTAGAATCAGAACTACTTTTTTTAATCGCCCATACCATACCATCTTTGTTGTCTTTTACAGAAGTGATGTCGTGATCGTCAAGCCATTTAATATATTCTTTAAGAGAAGTATCAAGATCATTAAGATATTTATAGCCGCTAACTATTCCTTTCTTCGCAATAGTATTTATTGCTGCCATCTTTGCGTCTTGTGATAAGAATTCTATAATCTCTTTGTTACTTGTTAGCGAATTAACTTTTTCCACAAATATTTTTTCCAAACCATCACTTACATCGTTCGTGGTTAATTTAATATTGTTAATTTCTTCGTTAGATGGAAGACTAATATTTGCTGCAGGAGCAGGTTCAGCACTTGCCGCAGGAATTAATACACTTTTAACAGCACTAAGTAAATCAAATGATGCATCTTCCAAAGCACCTCCAGAAGCCGCGTCAATTTGTGCTGCTTGCGATGCATCAGCTGCTAAACACATCAGCGTCTTAGTGTAGTTTTTAAGATCATTAGCACTACCCGAACTAGATCCTTCTTCTTCTGATTGCTCGTTCAACATTATTCTTGAATCTTCAAACAATAAATTTGTTAAAGAACCTTTAATTGCAAATTTAGGATTAAAATATAATCCTTCTTGCTGAACGCTTTCTAATTCCTTACGATTATAGATATCAGACTTTTGCTCATTTTCTAAGAATACACCAAATGCTTTAGAGAATAAATAGTTTGTATAATCTTTTGAAATCTGTTCCGGAGAAATAAACAATTGCTTCTTATCTTTTATTTCATCTCTATACTCAATCTGAAATCTACTAGAACTTTTGCTTTTACCACCAGAAACAAGTCTTGCTTCATTTTCTGTCCAATCAATAAAGTTTGCTTTAAACGATGTTTTATCAATTGCTTTTAATAATTTATCTTCTATATCTTTGTTTGGAGCTTCTTTGTCTGAAGCAAGATTATCTTGCGTCAAAAACAATTCATTGAACAAAATATTAATAGTACTATCGTTTATAATTCCTTCCCTGTACAAGGTAGTACTTCTAAATTTTTCTAAAAATGTATTATTTAATTCTTTTAATTTTTGCTTCTTATCGCCATCTAGATTTGACCAATAATCAATATAATTGTCATTTGAAGTTTGTACATTTTTAAGACTTAGTTTGGACATATCAAGTTTTGATTTTTTAACTTTACCTTCAAGAAGATCACAAATTTGCTTTGCAATTGCATTCTTTACAAGTAGAGTAATAGCTTTCCTTGCATTTGAATCATTAAAAATTGTTTCCTCGATATATTTCAAAGGATTTTTTGCATATTGCTTTTTAGCATTTTCGAATTCTTTTTTATTTTTAAATGATGACCAAATACCCATTGCACCTAAAGTTGCAATTATAGGACTGATTAAAGCAGCACCGCCTAAAGCTACTATTGAAGCCTTTGCGATCATCATTATCGTCATACCTCCAAAAAGTTTAGGTAACCATCTTAAACCTGTTGATATTGCCTTACCACTGGCTTTCAAAACGTCAAATATTCCTTCACCAATAACCTCAGTAACTCTATCGTCTGCATTACCTTCACCAATTGCTCTGTACGTAGCATCTGTTATTAATTTAGTATAAGCACTTATGAATGCGTCTTCAATAAATCTAGAGTCAGGACCATATAAAGCATCAAAAATTACTTGCATTTCGTTACGATAAGAATCCTTTATAAAATCACGAATTACGTTAATATATGGAGTCGGCAACATTTGCACAATTTCATTTTGTGAATAAGTCAGACTCAATTGATTTCTTTCTATCAAAACTTTAAATTCGTCATCATTTTTAAAGAAAACTCTGTTATTATTTTTATCGTTATATGTATTGAACGCATCTAAGATTTCGTGTTTATTAGAATAAAATATATCAAAGCTATTATTTAATATATTAGCAAATTGTTCAAGCGTCAACTCGCTTCTGTAAGAAGATTCTTTTTCAGAATCATCAACTTTTTCTCTATCCGCGTTGATAATATTTTTTACTTGTTCTTCAGATAAACCTAAATCTTCTACAGATTCATCAGCATCTAAAACACCTTCCAAATTAATGTCAGGAGTAACATCGTCTGCAAAACTAATTATATCTACATCATCAAGATTAAGCGCACGCCCAACAGCTTCAGGATTGTCTTGCAGCGCAGGCACTGATACCGTGGTTTTATCATTTTGTTCAAGTGCACCTACTACAGAAGCTGTACCAGCTACAGTATTAATTTCAATCTTTGGATTGTCACCATCATTTACTGTTATCGTATTTCCTTCTTTTTCATAAGATACATTATCACTTGCATCTAAAGCTTCAAGTGCTTGAGTTATTGAAGTATTAGTTTCTTTACCGTCTTTAACTATTTTAAAATCTGGGTAAATATTAAAGGTATCCATAAGTTTGTAAGACTGAACCAGCAAATCAGGCTTTAAACTTTCATCTCCAGAAATTTCTGTCTTGAGATATGTTAACAATTTAATTGCACAATCTTTAAGACTGTTTTTACCTTCAAGTTTTATTTGAAGAGAAACTTTTCCTTGATTCTCTTCTTCAACAAGTAATTTGTCAATTTGTTTATCACCATAGCTTTTAAAATTATTAATTGATTGATTTAGCATATCTGCTGAGTCACCACCCATTTCAGCCGCTAAACGTGCAATTTCTTTTTCAAACAAGTTGACAATTTCTTCTACTGTATATTCTGATTGATTAAAAAGAAGAGGAAATTGATTATTTGTACGAATTGCTACGCTAGAGTAAACAACAACTTGTTTCATAAATTCATCATAATTTGTAGGTGCTCTTAAAGCAGTTTCTATAACAAGATCATCTTTTTTATCTTTGTCTTCATCTTCATCAAAGGTTGGTCGAGTTGGTCGAGTTTTGGTCGCCGGTGGTCCGGGGGGAGGTCCAAAAGGTCCAATTTTGTCTAGCTCTTCTTTAGCATCTTTAACAATTTCGTCTTGATCAATGTCTATGTCTAATTCTTTTTCCAAATCTTCAGACTTTTTAATTTCATCTGTATCAGGTTTAAGTTCAATGTTGCTAGCTTGATCAACAAGTTTTTCGGCAGCTTTAACATCTTTGATTTTTTCAATAATTGAATAGATTTGTTTAAGTTGGTCTTGAATAGAGGTTTGGCAATTTTCTAGTTTAGTAAATTCTTCGCCTATTGATTTGCTTTGTTGTTTATTAAACAAGTCATCTTTAGCATAGTTTTGTATAATATTCTTTGTTATACCAATACGTGGAACTAATCTTGTTAGCGCTTTAAAATTACTGTCGATGAAGCTTTTCAGATTAACAGGAGGTGTATTCTCATCAAATTTGTTAAGTTTTTCTTGTCGACTATCAATGAAACTTTTAAAAGCATCACCAACTTTTTTTGTTTTATCTATAAATTTTTCAATTTCTTTAGATATATTTTTTTCTGCAGACGAGTCGTCTGCTGATTGGTTATAGTTACCAAAAGATAGATTTAAATTGCCTGCTTGGCTGAAGATACTATTGTAAACATTGCCTACATTAAAATTACCTTCTACTCTTTCTAAACCACTTAATATAGCATTAACTGCGCTAAGACTTACTTCAAGTTTATAATTGAATCCTGTTTCTTCTAATAATGAGAGCTTTGTCTGGCCACCGCCTAAAGCTTCTGCAGCTTTTCTAACTGCATTTGTAAAAGCCCTTAAGTTACTCCCTGACTTTTCTTTTATTTCTTTTTTTTCTAAAGAATCACCTAAATTTATTGATATTTTTCCTAAATCAATTTGTGAATTTGGTCGCTGATTAATTAATAAAGAATTATTATTTGAATCAAGAAGCATTGCGTATAACTCACCAGTAAGAATCATAGACACAGCTTCAGATAAGCCATCGTTATCATCAACACTTACTTTAGTAAATTCTTTTGGAGCATTTCCCATTACAACTTCTAAAGTTTGATCTTTTGCAGGCGTTTCATCAGATGCTTCTTTTTGAGCAACATCTACGGCATCAACTACAGCAGTTTTAAGTTCTTCAGCACTATCAGCATTTATTAGATCTTTTGTTAGATCTTCAATAGCTCTTTTCATTTTACCAGAAGTTCTAGAACCCATATTACTTACAAAATTAGTATATATAGATGTGATATCTTTATCACCATCTGATAAATCTGACATAAATGTTTTTATTACATTCATTCTGATGTTTTGTTTTTGATATCGACTTAAAGTTTTTAAGTATTTCTGGAATCCGTACAATAATTTTTCGTGATTAGATAACTCTTCAAATGCTTGATCAATACCTCCACCTTGTTTAAATAGACGGCCGCTACTAATATATTCTTGAATTTTTTCAAACAACAAGTTAAAATTAATCTTATTACCTCGTTTATCTTTTGGTAAAGCAGCTGTATTTTTTAAAACCAATATCATTTTTGTATACCGCTGAAGAGAAATTTTTACAGGTTGATTATCACCTTCAGATAGTAAAATTCCGCTTATGCCAGAAGCTGTTAAACCGTTTATACATTCTGCATATTTGCTAAATAGAGTTTGAACTTGTTTGTTTTGATTATCTTGTGTAATTCCAAACACATCAGAAAAACTAGATGCATTTTTTGTTACTGTTTGTAACCTTGTAAAATCCAATGTTTTCCCTACAAAAAACGAATCTTTCTCATCTTGGGTAAAGTTTCTTGTTAGAATTGTATCACTTGATTTATTGATTGCTGCTGATACTATATCAAGTGCCAAAATAAAAGCAATTTGATTTGATGTACTACTCGTATCAATCTTTTGATCGTTATATTGAATATTAAATTTTGTCACTTTTTCTTTTTTAGCTTCATCTTCTTCAAATAAGAAATCAAAGCCTTCTCTAAGTGATATTTTACTGCTATTCATTAATATACCTCGTTTAATTTAAATTAGTTTTCATTCTATATATTCTATATATTAATGTATAATGTTAATTAATCTAAATCTTATAAGATATATCCTTGTATATTTTTAACTTCTATTCCTGCAGACTTCAGCAAGTTAATACCTGTCTTATCTCTATATTCTTCCTTGTATATAACTTTTTTAATACCACTATTAATTACAGCCATAGCACAGTTTTCGCAAGGACTTAGTGTCAAATACATTACTTTGTCTTTTGGATTATTATAATCTAACTTTAATAAAGCATTAATCTCAGCATGCAACAAACCACTACATCCAGGTTCTTCAGATTGAGGCACGTTTGACATTCCTTTTGCATTGCCATTATACCCTAAAGAAAGTACTTGTGTATTATCTGACGTAACTATGATTGCTCCTACCTTAAATGTAGGATGGTGACTACGTTGCGCAATAGTTTCTGCCATTTGCATCCATATTTTGTCCCAAGAAGGCCTATTTATATCTACCATTAAATTACTCCGAGGTTTTATGTCCATTCTATTATTAGAAAATTATATTAAAACAATTCTAAAAGAAAATAAAGAATTTATAAATGTCATAAACATATTTGATTTTGATATGACACTATTTAAATCAATGTCTGCACCTGATCACTGGAATACAAAAGATGCAGGATTTTGGTGGAACTCTGAAGAATCTTTAAATCAAGCTTATTATAAAGATAGATTAAATACTTTATGGATTAAAGATACTATTGATTCTGTAATAAAATCTTCTGCAGATCCTGCAGCACTAACAGTAATGTGCACAGCAAGAAGCAAGACTCAAGAAATCGTTTATGTTACTAATGAGTTATTACGTTTAAAAGGATTAGAATTTGATCAGGATTGTTTATTCTATAAACCATTAGGATATTCAGGTAGCACAGCACAATATAAAACAGAAGTTGTTGAACGATTACTTAACTCATATAGTTATGCAAAAGAAGTTAACTTCTGGGAAGATAATCAACAAAACTTGGATGCAGTAGCTGATTATATTAATCGAAATAATAAATACAATCCTCGAAAAATTCAATTTAATCCAATATTAGTAAGAGCTTAATTCTTTTTTCCAAGACATTATTTTCTTTTCAAGTTTAAGGCTTTTACTTTCTTCATTTGCTTCCTTTAAAGTTATTCTATTCCAAGGGAACACTTTGCCTGTGTTTGACCCTGAACTTATTGTATCAATACCTTTGATAGAATATAAATAAACTTTACTATCATTTATATTTGTGCTGCTTTTAAACAAAAGTCTTTGCGGCGGTCTACCTAAATTAAACATCTCATTATCTCCCATAATCAGCTCACTAGTTGACCAAGGTATTGCAAACTTAATTGCGTCTTCTTTGTAAGGTGTTACATAAGAAAACTTATTCAAAGATTTAAATCTTTCTTTGCTGCCGTGATAAAATGTTCGTTTCTTAACTTCAGGTATGTAATATTGAGGCTTGACTTTAAAAGGAATTATAACTTCAATATTGTCAACAGCTCTATCAGATAAAAAATTTCTGTCTTCTTCATTCTTTGCTCTTTCATTCCAAACTTTATATGCAGCTGCAAAACCTTGAACACCTTTAACTAATACATTTTCGCCATCCAGAGTCACTGAAAATAGACATTTTTCAATTTGCGAGGGAAGTAACTTAAAATAATATGTATAACCTTGATTTATCAAGATTTGTTCAGGTGTAACAATATCTGTTGCATTAAATAAACTTGCCTTGACAAATGAAATTTCTTTTGGATGATATTTTATATGTTCACGATATCGCTTTTCATACTTTTGATGTGCATTTCCGTTATACAAATCTGTATATTTTTGTGGCCTTATTGACTTTACAAATTTTTTACTTTGATAAACAAACCAAACATCTGACGATTTAAAGCTTGTTCCTAAAGTTTGAGGTACAAAGGGTACATTTATTTTTTTCAATCTTCTCTCTCTTTAAAATTGGTATAATGTCTAGCACATTTAGGTTCATACATCCCGTGTGA
>MDTB01113345.1_pt1 | contig 10133 bp, 17 predicted proteins | sample 811161 | NCBI WGS metagenome assembly MDTB01 (sample SAMN05326650, study PRJNA326480) | marine metagenome | isolation source: seawater | place: Mediterranean Sea | collected 2009
AGCAACAAATGAAGAAATGGTTGCACATATGCGTATAGCAAACTGGAAGGCACCCATATACAACATATCAGGTTTGAGTTTTGGCAAAGAAGAAGTACAGGAAAGAGTGCCAAATAGAAAACCGTTTGATCAAAGAAAAATGAGAGTGATATTTGGTGCAAGATGGGATCAAGAAAAACAACCAGGATTTTTCATGGACATGATAGATCACTGGAAAGCAGATCCTAGTTTGCCTGAAGTTGAATTTGCAATTTGTTGTGGTGGTCCTTTGAGAAGTAATAACGATCACTACGTGAATAGAGCAAGAGTAATGCAAAAAGACGGAACACTTACAATTAACGAAAATCTTAAAAAGAATGAATACTATGAGATACTTGCAGATTCAAGAGTACTATTCAATTGTGCTTTGCAGGATTGGGTATCTAACACAGTATCAGAAGCGGATTCATTAGGATGTAATGTTTTATTCCCTGCATATAGATCATTTCCTGAAACTTTTGCTAACGACGAAACAAGAATGTATGTTCCATGGTCAGGAAGAGATGCAATGGAAAAATTAAAAGGCTTATTAAACAAGCCATCCCCTAGTATAGGTCAAATATCAGACTGGACTGACGGCACAATTGACAGAATGATTGACATTATGACAGGCACAGGCGAACAATGGAGAAGAGATGGAAGACACTACAGAACACCAGTTTCCGAAAGCAAGTACTAGTATAAACAACAAATGTGTATTAGTTGTTGGCGGTGCTGGATATATTGGTTCACATATTTGTAAGATACTTGCAAAAAATGGATTTACACCAATTGTAATTGATCACAACATAGAAGAAAAACCATGGGCAACTAGTTTTGGTTTGGCATTTAATCTTAATTTACCTCAAGAGATGAATAGATTAGATGAAATTGTAGAAAGATACAACATTGATTCATGCATTCATTTAGCGGCATACACAGCCGTTGGTGAATCTGTTAAAAATCCAATGAAGTATTATAAAAATAATGTTGTGATGACTTTACAATTGATAGATTACTTAAATGATAAAGGTATAAAGAAATTTATTTTTAGTTCTAGTGCGGCTGTATATGGAATTCCGGAAGACGGAGTATGCAGAGATACAAAAACAGATCTAGAACCAATCAATCCATATGGAAAATCAAAACTTATGATTGAATCTATATTGCAAGATTACAGTAAAGCATATGATTTCAATAGCATTAGTTTACGTTACTTTAATGCCGCTGGTGCTGACCCTGACGCAGAAGTAGGAGAATTACGTGCAGAAGAAACACATATAATACCGTTGGCGATAAAAGCATCGTTGTCAGGTAAAGGTTTTGGACTAAACGGTGATGACTACAATACGCCAGATGGTACTTGCGTAAGAGATTACGTCCATGTTATGGATTTAGCAGACGCACATTTGAAAGCATTAAACTTGGTTGGCACGAAAATTAAATGTGCATCTTATAATTTAGGATCAGGAATACCTACATCAAACAAACAGATGCTTGATTCTGTACAAAAATATGCAGGTAATATGGAAATAAGGATAAATCCAAGACGTGAAGGAGATCCTGACCAACTGATTGCGGATATTTCAAGAGTAAAAAAAGAATTAGATTGGGATCCAAGTAACAGTTCTATTGACAACATAGTATCTACTGCTGTAAAATGGCATAATACAATTAATAAAAAGGCAATAAATTAAAATGGACAACACATTGAATATACTTTATGCAACTATGTGGGGTAACGCCGAAATGGTTGCTAAAAAACTAAATCATCTGGCAGAAGAACAAGGATTCAAAACCAAGGTAGCAGAATTAAATGATATTTCGATGGAAGACCTTTGTGAAATGAAACAAGTTGCTATTGTAACATCAACAACAGGACATGGAGACCTACCAACAAATGGTGAAGAATTTTATGACGAACTTAAAATTGCAGATATAAATTTGAGAGAAATGAAATATGGTGTGTTAGCATTAGGCGATAGTTCACACAAACATTTTTGTGGTGCAGGAAAAAAGGTAGATGCGAGATTTGAACAACTTGGTGCAAATAAAATAATTGATAGACTTGAATGTGATGGAGGAACTGACGGTTCTATAGAATGGTCAAACAAGTTCTTAGAAACTATAAAAAAATATGACTGATATTATAAACGAATTGAAAGATAGTTGGGACAATAGTAATGACCCAATAAGCAAAAAAATAAAAGAAAGAATTGCAAAAGCAGGAAAACGTTTCCATGCTAATGATAATATTGCTGAACATATACAAGAAGGAGAACTTGAACAATTACAGTCTGAAGTTCAAGAAAAGATGCAAGGTCTTTTAGAGAGTCTTGTTATTGACACAGAAAACGATCATAACACACAAGAAACTGCTAAACGTGTGGCAAAAATGATGATTAAGGAAACATTTGGTGGCAGATACAAACCAATGCCAAGAGTAACAAGTTTTCCTAATATGGGTTACAAAAGTATGTACACCAGCGGTCCAATTAGTATTAGATCAACGTGTGCCCACCACTTTCAGAACATTGTAGGTAATGCTTGGATAGGTATTATTCCAAATGGCAAAGTTATAGGTTTGAGTAAATTTAATAGAATAGTTCATCATATTGCAGAAAGACCACAGATACAAGAAGAGATGACTACACAAATTGCAGAATCATTGCAAGAATATGCTCACACAAAAAATATTGCGGTAGTTGTTAAAGCAGAACACCATTGCATGACACACAGAGGAGTTAAGGAACACGAATCTGACATGACAACTGCAATAATGCTAGGACACTTCAAAGAAGATCCTGCAACAAGAGACGAATTTTATAAAATATGTATGAGCATGAAGGGTCATGATTAAGAAACCGAAAACGAAAAAAAAGAAAAAGGCTAAAAAACGATCTTTAAAAGAGATACAAGCACAAATGCAAAGTGACGCAGTTGAATTGGACAGTTGGTTGCCTTCTGATGGTATACAATATACAGGATCTTTGGGACGTGGCACAGTTGACACTCTAGATCCAGGGGTTGATATTTCATATTCGTTTGGTGATCTGGATTCAGACAACAAAGATTTATTTGAAGAAGATTTGCGTAAAAAGTATCCTGCTTTACAAGATGCTTATGATCATTACCAAAGTGTAAAGAGAATGTGCGAACAAAGGGAAAAGGAAGAAGATGAGAATTAATTTTGATCCAAAACTAAACTTCGAAGATGTATTGCTACAACCTAAGAGATCAACACTTACATCTCGAAAGGATGTAGACATGACACGTAAGTTTACATTTCGTAACTCAGGTAAAGTTATGAACTTTACTCCTATATTTGCAAGTAACATGGACGGGGTTGGTACTTTTAGTATGGCAAAGGTGTTACAAGAGTATAAAATGATGACTGTAATTACAAAAAGCACAACAATTGAGCAATGGAGAGAAGCAGTTGGTTCAGGAGTAAGATTACAAAGTGTTTCTGTCTGTACAGGAACAAATAAAGTTTTTGATGAAGATGCAGAAGATTATCGCAATATGCAAAATGTTTTAAAAAGTTTTCCTGATGTAAAGATGATTACAGTAGATGTCGCAAATGCTTATCACCAAAACATGGTTGAATTTGTTGCACGAGTGAGAGACGAGTTTCCAGACAAAGTGATTGTAGCAGGTAACGTAGTGACACCAGAGATGACAGAAGAACTAATAATAAACGGTGCTGATGTTGTTAAAATTGGAATAGGCCCTGGATCAGTTTGTACAACGAGGACAATGACCGGTGTTGGTGTTCCACAATTTTCCGCAATATTAGAATGTGCAGATGCGGCCAATGGTGTTGATGGACACATAATGGCAGATGGTGGTTGTGTACATCCTGGTGATATTGCAAAAGCACTAGGTGGCGGTGCACACATGGTCATGATAGGCGGTATGTTAGCAGGGCATGATGAATCGGAAGGAGAAATAAATCCAGACACAGGAAAAAGAGAATTTTACGGAATGAGTTCAGATAGGGCAAGAGAAATACACGGAAGAAGAAAAGACGGATATAGAGGAAACGAAGGCAGAGTTGTTGAATTGCCAGATAGAGGTCCTGTAAAAAATACTGTTGAAGATATTCTAGGCGGTGTGAGAAGTGCCTGTACATATATTGGCGCAAGACGTTTAAAAGATATGCCTAAGTGTGCAAGTTTCGTTACAACCAATAATGTAATAAACAGGGTATATGAGCAATACACAAAATAATATTAAAAAAGTCACACCATTACATGATGCCACTTGGTATGTGAAATGGTTTGGAGTATTTTTTATTTGTCTAGCGGTATTATGTAGGTCAATACAAGAAGTGCCTAAAATTTATGATGTGTTCTTTTCAATTATAGGTACCGGTGCATGGCTCTGGGTTGGATTTAAATGGCATGATCGAGCATTAATAGTTTTAAACACGATACTACTTTGTTTGTTGGTATCAGGAGGAGCGAGGTACATTGTACAATGGCTGATGATATAAAAAAGACTTTCTTTACAACAATACAGATGCGTAATGCTCTAATACAAATAGAGGATCAAATGGTACACGACGCATGGATGCCTAGTATAATATTAGGAATAAACAGAGGTGGTTGTATTCCCGGTGTTTATCTTTCTCATAGACTGGACAAACCTCATGAAGTATTAGATATAAGATTGCGAGATCATTCTACTAAACCAAATTTAACAACACTTGAAAAGGCATTCGCATTCCAAAAGAAAATACTGATAGTAGATGATATCAATGATTCAGGTGCCACTTTCAAATACATAGAGGATAATTTTGGAAAAGGTGATGGCAGAATAAAATTTGCCGCTCTGATTAACAACAAACCTAGTGAAGTAAAAGTAGACTACCACGGATATGAAATTAATAAGGATGAAATCCCAACTTGGGTAGTTTTTCCATGGGAGGAATGGGACAAGTGAGATTGTTATTAATGTTTGTAGCAATCCTGCTTATATCAACTTGTATAACTTTGTTTTCAAATAAAGCAAATGCAATAGATTTAGAAAAATATTACAAAGAACCTTTGACTGAAACAGATAAAAAAGGTATTATTGTTTTCAATTTACTTCAAACAATAGATATGCTTCAAACATTGGAAATTGCAAACAATGATGCATACTATGAAAAAAATCCTATACTTGGAAAACACCCTAGTGAGTTCCAGGTAATAACTTATTTTATTGCTAGAGGTTTCGCACACTACGAAGCAACAAAAATGATTCCGGAAAAATACAGGAATATCTGGCACGGTTACAATATAATTTACAACTATGATGTTATAAGAGATAATCATCAATTAGGTATTAGAATTAATTTTTGATTGTTGACAAAACGTCTAAATATAAGTATAATTAAAGAACAATGGGTAACAAAGCAGGAAAAATTTGGGGATCGACAGAGTTAATTCTAGCGAACAATTCGCTAGAGTTTCATAGGATAGATTTCAAAAAAGGTGGTGTGTGTAGCAAACACAAACACGAATACAAATTTAATGGCTTCTATGTTATGTCAGGCGAGATGAAAATCCGTGTATGGCAGAAGGACTACGATCTAGTAGACGAAACCATACTTAAAGCCGGTGACTTTACCGCGGTTAAACCAGGTCTATATCACACTTTTGAAGGATTGGAGGACGGCGTCGCTTTTGAATTATATTGGGCAAATTTCCAACATAATGACATCCAACGAGAAACAGTTGGACATCTTAAGACAGACAACGTAGTACGGCTTGACAAAAAGAAAAAATAATATTTCTCCGGACGGTAAATGGCAAATAACCATTAATAAAGATGGTAATCTTGAATGGTTTGATTTGACAAAAATCACAGGTGCATATACAATAGAAGATATAGTGAAGGCTACAAAAAGTATATGTCCGGAGATATGGAAATAGAAAAAAAATATTATTATTCAGAAATATTCCACAGCATTCAAGGTGAAGGTGAATACACTGGTGTTCCTACGGCATGGATAAGATTTTTCTTATGCAATTTACAATGCAATGGTTTTGGGCAAGTTGATCCAACTAATCCAGAAACGTATGAATTACCATTTGAAGACTTTGACGTATCGTCTGTAGAACGTGTTGAAGACTTGCCAGTTTGGGACAAAGGATGTGACAGTTCGTACACATGGGCAAAAAAATTTAAAGGACTAATGGGATATGAAACTCCAAAAGTATTGGCAAATAAAATTGTTGATATAATAAAAAATGATTCTAATCCAGATGGCTGTTTTTTACATCCTGTCACAAAACAAAGGCAACACTTATGTTTCACTGGCGGCGAACCTTTAATGATTACTGGACAACAAGCAATAGTAGGAATATATGAAGAACTTAAAAAACAGGGCAACTTGCCAAGTTCAATGACATTTGAAACAAATGGTACACAGAAGTTGAGAGATCCTTTTAAACAATGGATTGCAGATACTCCGGAAGAAAAGTTTTTCAGTGTCAGTCCAAAATTATTTACAGTATCTGGAGAAAAATCAGAAAAGGCAATCAAGCCTGAGTTTGTAGCAGATTACCAAAAATGTTCTGATAGGGGACAACTTAAATTTGTAGTAGGTGAAGGTGAAAAACAATGGGATGAAATGGAAAGTGTAATAGAAAAATTTAGAGATGTAGGTGTAACCTGGCCAGTATGGGTTATGCCAGTAGGTGCTAGGGAAGAAGAGCAAACTGCCACTGCTGGTAAAGTGGCGGAAAAAGCATTTAAAAGAGGATACAATGTTGCGGCAAGAGTTCACGTGTATCTATTTGGTAATGCAATAGGAACATAAAGGTTGGCAAAACAAACTAATTGTTATATAATAATATTATGAAGGTAAAGAAAACAACAAAATCTAAAGCAACAAAGAAAACATCACCAAAAAGCAAAGGTGCAAAAAGTGAAGAACCTTGGGTAAAAGTTCTTAACATGAATGTAAATCAGGATAATCCACGTAATGGATTTTTTGAATTAGATTGGAACGATGAATTTGTTAATATGCTTACTCAACACGGCTATCAAGGTGAGTCGCAGGAAGAGATAGTAGACAAATGGTTCCAAACACTTTGTAGAACAATAGGCAATGAACAAGGTATTGATGTTACTGGTTCTGGATATGTACAGGTTAACAGAACTCCAGATGGCAAAACGGAGGTATCATAATGGGATATTTTTTACTTGGAATATTAATAGGATGGTTAGTACCAAGACCTAAATTTATAGGAAGAGCCGAGATGGCAATATGGTCACCTATTAAAAAGAGACTTCCAAAATCTATCACAGATTTTTTTGGCTAAGATGACACATATATTAGTAGACACGGCAAATACTTTTTTCCGTGCTAGACACGTGATAAGAGGTGATGCTTCTGAAAAAATAGGTATGGCTATTCATATCACTATGAATTCAATTAAAAAAGCATGGTCTGACTTTGATGGCAGTCATGTTGTATTTTGTTTAGAAGGAAGAAGTTGGCGTAAGGATCATTATCCTCCTTACAAGAGAAATAGAAAAGAAACATTTGAGGCAATGACAGAAAAAGAAAAAGAAGAGAACGAAGTATTTTGGGAGTGCTATGATGACTTTACAAACTTCTTAAGAACTAAAACAAACGTGACTGTATTACAAAATTCACAAGTCGAAGCAGACGATTTAATTGCACGTTGGATTGACAAACATCCAAATCAAAATCATGTCATTTTAAGCACAGACAAGGACCTAAATCAACTAGTAAGTAAAAACGTTAAACAATATAATGGCGTGACGGAACAAACTATTACACACGAGGGTTGGTTTGATAAAAAAGGAGATCCTGTAATAGATAAAAAAACAAAAGCACCTAAGGGTGCACCAGACATAGATTGGATTATATTTGAGAAATCAATGAGAGGAGACCCTAGTGATAATATCTTTAGTGCATTTCCTGGCGTACGTACAAAAGGCACAAAAAATAAAATCGGTTTGACCGAGGCGTTTGCAGACAGATTGGATAGAGGATATACCTGGAACAATTTGATGTTAAGCAAGTGGGTAGATCCAGACGGCAAAGAACACAGAGTCTTGGAAGACTATGAGAGAAATAAATTACTTGTAGATCTTCATGCACAACCGGAAGAAATACAACAAAGTTTAGACGCAACAATAGATCAAGCAGTTGCAGATAATAAAAGCATTGATCAAGTAGGCATTAGATTTATGAAATTTTGTGCCAAATATGATTTGCAAAAAATATCAGAACAAGCACAATTATATGTTGAACCATTCAATGCAAGGTTAGTAGCATGACAGTAAAAGCAAAAACACTTGTAAAAGACAAATTTTGGATTGTAGAAGAAAACGGTCACAAGTTAGGCACACTACAAAAAAAGGATGACAACGGCTGGATATTTTTAAGCAAGGCAGATAAGAGACAGGTGTACCATACACAAGAAAGTTTATTTCAAAGATTTGGTGTTGGCATATTCTCTCATGACATTGTCTTAGATAAACCGGAAACGGAGGAGGAAGATGATATTTTTTCTGTACATGGTTATCCTTGTTCTCAGAAACCATACAATCCTATGTTTGATGTTCAGAAACAATTACCAATTTACACAAAAACACCAAAGAGTAAAAGTTTATTTTGTGCTGGATACTACATCATATGTTTTGAAAAAGGTTGGCGTAAAGCATATTGTCCAAAAGTGATTACACTTCAAAGGTATGAATACAAAGGACCAATTAAATCAAAAATTGAAATGCAACAAATATTAAATAATGCAATAAAAGAACATGAAACACAAAATACAGACTCAACCACTTGAAGATTTCATCGCGAGAGTGAGAACAGTTCGCAACAAACAAGATCCAAATTTGATGATGACTAGAAGAGAGGCAGAGCAACTCGCCGACTCTTTATCACAAGTAATGACCAGATTGGTCACAATCCAAGAGGAAATAATTAACGCACTGAACACCGCCAAAGAGGCACAAACGGTGGATATTGAGATGGATGGCGGAGGTTTTACAAACAAATAGTCTATACGTATTACGGTAAATACATATAGATTATGAGCAGACCAAAACCAAAAGTTATATTACAGAATTCCAACAAGGAAACTTACAAACTGGACGAGGTACTTGCGGCTGAAGGCATCTGGGCAGTCTTTTATGAAGGTAAACCTATCAACTTAAAGACATCAAGCCTTGTTGCAAACTACCCAGGACCTAAATACAAGAAAGTAAGTTTCAGTAATCCAGGCCATGCTGAAAATCTTGCAAAAAAACTTAACACTCAACACAAGACAGACAAGTTTGAAGTGTTCTTATTAAAGACCGGCGAAAAATTTTCTAGATAATTAAGTGTATGGACACCAAGACAGCCTACACCCGAACCTTCCTTATGCTCAAAGAACAACCACTTCATGATGAAAGTGTGAAGACAGCATATTACACTTGGTGGCAAAATGTTAGGGAAAGTTACCAAGCCAGATCGTTAAGACTTACCAAACTTGGATTGGAATGGGTGCATTCATGCGATATCAAATGTTACGATATTAAATTTCCTGCCAAAATCATCTTCACTCCACAAACATACCTTTGGTTAGACGAATTTGTTGATTGTCCTTACTATGTTGACAAGAAACAGATCATTGTAACCATGGAAAAAATGGCATTACAACTGATGTTATTTGCTGGAGACGTCACAAAATATGGATTATCCAGGGCAATGAGCAAAGCCGACGAACAAAAAAGCCAGTAAAATAGCGACTTTTTAATCAAAATTACCAGGTTGACGTATAACACAATTCTGCTATAATGGTATTATAAACATTTTAAACAGGAGTGTGTAAATGGCTAGAACCAAAAAACAAGAACAAGCAGTAGGCAGTCAAAATAGAACTGTCACACCAAATGAGGCAATCAATGCCTTACAACATTGTATTAAATTACAAAGACCCATAATGATGTGGGGTGCACCAGGTATTGGAAAATCAGATATAGTTAAACAAATAGGAGATTCTCACAAAAGAGATGTTATTGATATTAGACTTCCTTTATGGGAGCCAACAGATATCAAAGGTATTCCTTATTACAATGCAAAAGAAAACAATATG
>MDTB01001396.1_pt1 | contig 10132 bp, 4 predicted proteins | sample 811161 | NCBI WGS metagenome assembly MDTB01 (sample SAMN05326650, study PRJNA326480) | marine metagenome | isolation source: seawater | place: Mediterranean Sea | collected 2009
AGCGAAATTCCTTGTCGGGTAAGTTCCGACCTGCACGAATGGTGTAACGACTTCCCTACTGTCTCGACCAGAAACTCAGTGAAATTGTACTGCCGGTGAAGATGCCGGTTACCCGTAGAAGGACGGAAAGACCCCGTGAACCTTTACTACAGCTTGATATTGGCTTTAGATTCTATATGTGTAGGATAGGTGGGAGACTTTGAAGCGGGCACGCTAGTGTTCGTGGAGTCATCCTTGAAATACCACCCTTATATCATTTGAATTCTAACTGTATACCTTGAATCAGGTATCAGGACAGTGTCTGGTGGGTAGTTTGACTGGGGCGGTCTCCTCCTAAAAAGTAACGGAGGAGCTCAAAGGTTCCCTCAGCACGGTCGGTAATCGTGCGCAGAGTGCAAACGCATAAGGGAGCTTAACTGCAAGACAGACATGTCAAGCAGATGCGAAAGCAGGAGTTAGTGATCCGGCGATTCCGAGTGGAAGGGTCGTCGCTAATCGGATAAAAGGTACTCCGGGGATAACAGGCTTATAACCGCCAAGAGCTCATATCGACGCGGTTGTTTGGCACCTCGATGTCGGCTCGTCTCATCCTGGGGCTGGAGAAGGTCCCAAGGGTTGGGCTGTTCGCCCATTAAAGAGGCACGCGAGCTGGGTTTAGAACGTCGTGAGACAGTTCGGTCCCTATCCTCTACGGGCGTAGGAAATTTGAGAGAAGCTGCATCTAGTACGAGAGGACCGATGTGGGCAAACCTCTAGTGTACCTGTTGTTACATCAGTAGCATCGCAGGGTAGCTACGTTTGATCGGGATAAGCGCTGAAAGCATCTAAGTGCGAAGCCCATCTCAAGATAAGATTTCCCTACTCTTTAGAGTCTGAAAACCTCCAGTAGACTACTGGATTGATAGGTCACAGATGTAAGTACAGTAATGTATTTAGTCGAGTGATACTAATTTGGTTGTGAGACTTGAACAAATCATTAAAACACTATTTTTTTTTTGATTAACCTGTATTGAAGAAACTTTATTATACTTATAGAGATTTTATTCTATCTAACACAAATTTTCCGGTGACAATAGCGTAGGGGCTACACCCGATTCCATCTCGAACTCGGAAGTTAAGTCTTACAGCGCCGATGGTACTGCACGGGAGACCAGTGTGGAAGAGTAGGACGTTGCCGGTATTTTATAAAAGGCCTTAATTTTGATTAAGGCCTTTTTTTTTGTATCCAATATCTCCTTGTTTATAACCATTTCTCGTTATAATTTTATAACACTATGAGTATTTTATTAAGATATATTAGATTTTTAGTTGCAAGTCTTCTTATTATTCCTGTAACATTAAAAGCTGAGTGCGATATTTGTAACTTTACAATAGATGAAATACGTTTTAATGAAAATATTGTTGGTTATTATATGGCTGGTTTTGATATATCGACTGGTGATTCTAATGTTGATTTATTTGAATATTTAGTTAGCGGTCCATCAGAATGCTATTATTCTTCTTCAGGATCAGAAAAGCTTGAACTTAGATTTAAAATTGAGATATTTTCTCCTGAACTTGGATATGATACTCAAGAAACTTTTGTTGATGGAAGCCTTCTTCTTTCAGATTTTACGGGTCCAGTTAGAATTAGAAATACCGATATCAACTTTTCAACCAATAGTGTAGATGGGGCATCATTGGAAGTCAGTCAAATAAATATGCCTGATCCTGATCGACTTCAAGGTATGATAAGCTACATAATGTCTTCAGGTAAGATTCCTAATGGAACATACATATTTACATTTGAGTTGTGGTCTAATTCAAGTGAAAACACATGCGGAGGAAATCGAATATCAAAAATTTCTAGGAATGTTGAAATTTATGAGCCCACTTTTTTGGATTTGCAGTCACCAGGTTTTAATTCAATTGCAGAGGCTGATCAGTCACCTATTTTTACCACATATCCAAATTTTATATGGAGTACAGATATATGTTCTGTTTGTGATTATGGTATTAGAGTTTCAAAATATGATCCTTTAACTCATGATTCACCTTATGCTGCATTAAATGATATTTCTAATCTTCCTGCTGATCAAGGTATTGACTTTTATGAAATTGGTAGTAATTCATCAGTATTTACATATCCAGCTTCTGGAGCTATTGATTTAGAGCAAGAAACATACTATGTTTGGCAGATAAACAGATCTTATCTAACAACAGTAGGTATTAAAGAAGATTTTAGTGATATTTTTATATTTAAAATTGGAAGATCTCAAAATTCATCTTCTAATGATTTAGAATTTTTAAAGGACTTAATTAGTGAAGAATTATTTTCTCAATACTTTGGCCCTAATGGGGAATTAAATGGATTTTCTTTAACAGGAATTCAGCTAAATGGTGATGATGCTGACATACCAGACTTAGAAAGTATCATTACAAAAATTAAAGAAGGAAATGCTGATGTTAAAGACGTTTCAGTTGAGTAATTATGATAATTAAATTATTTTTAATCACATTTATTTTTTCAAGCTGCTTGTTTTCAAGCTCAAGTCTTGCTATTGTATCTAAAACAAAAGGTAATGTTAAGCACAAAACAAAGTCCGACAAACAGCTTGGATCAGCTAAAATGGGAATGGAACTTTTTAACAATGACTTTATACAAACGGGACAAAATGGATTTGCTAAATACGTTTATTTAGATGATGGAACCCAAATAAAGGTACATAATAATTCAGAAGTTTACATTAGAGGTGAGGTCGAGCGAAGATCAATAATTAAGCAACTTAAAGTCGACGAAGGGACAGTTAAATTTGATGTAAAAAAACAATCTGTCGATGAATTTACAGTTATCACACCAACCTCTGTGGCATCAGTAAAGGGAACATCTTTTTGGATAGATTGTAGTGGGAATAATGGGGATCAGTTTTTTGGGGAGTCAGGGTCTGTAGTCATACGAAACAGAGAATCTGGAGCAAGAAAACAGTTAACAAAAAATACTGTTGCAAATTCCCTTCCAGATGGATCATTGAAAGTCAGGGAAATTACTCCACAAGAGCTAGAAATGCTTAAAAAGAGGGAAGTTGACACAGGAGAATCACCTACTAATACCATAAATAATCAATCAGGATCTTCATCGGAGGATTCAGAGAATGAAGTACTTATTGAATTCGAGGACGAGTCTGGTGAGAAAAAAACTATTACTATAATAGTTCAATAACTCATTTTACAAAGAGCCTTTAGGATGATTAAAAATATTATAGCAATTTTCCTTTATTTTTCATTGTTATTTAGCCAAACTATTATTCATAATCCTATTTTTGATGTAGACTCAAATAAGAATTATAATATAGAAGCTTCAATTATAGGGTATGATGGTGACTATATAAACTTAAAGGCAACATTGTTTTATCGCTCATATGGTCAGTCTACATATTTTAATGATAAAATGATATATTTAGATGGGAAGTTTAGGTATACAATTCCATCTTCATTTATTCAGAACGCTATTGAGTACTATATACTTTTAGAGAATTATAATGGTGGTGTTATTGCATTCCCAGTTAATGATCCTATAGAAAACCCAATTTTAGTAAAAACAGAAAAATTTATCTCCTCCACTATTAATTCTATAGATGCTTTAGTTCCTGATTATGAAATTTTATATCCAGAACCAAATGCTTTTGTTAAGCCAGACGAGTTTTTTATTTCCTTGTCTTATTTCAAGATGGATGATATAGATATATCGAAAACAAAGATTTTTATTGATAATTTGGATTATACTTCATTGGCAAATATTAAATATAGTCATATGATTTTAGTACCTGATTTTGAACTAACTCCAGGCGAATATGAAATTAAAGTAATATTTTTTAATAGCATTGGATTGCAATATGAACCAATAGTTTGGAAAGCTAATATTATTTTAAATGATATTATAAAAAAAGAAAGTTTCATTATATCTCAAAATGGAAATTTAGAGGGTAATTTAAACAACACATCTAGTGATAATGTTTTACTTCAAGTAGGACAATTTAAGGGAGATTATAAAGTAGACTTAGATTGGATGAAGGTCAAATCCAATTTTTTAAAGTCTTCTTTAGAAGATTTAAATGAACAAACTAAAGATAGATTGTTATTAGACTTTAATACTAAATATTTTAATATTAAGTTAGGAGATTCCTATCCAACTTTTAGTGATTATACAATCAATGGTAATAGAATGAGGGGAGTTAATATTAAATTTAAAAATAAAAAGTTTGATATCAATTTTCTATCAGGTCACTTATTAAGAGATACGCAGGGCCTACCTGAGCTTGGCGCTATGGCAATTTTAGAAAATAGGGCACCAACTTTTCAAGCTAGTGGTTTGTTAGATTCAGAGAATCTTGGTATCATTGATATAACAAGAGATAACTACTCGTTTAAACAAGGAATTCTTGGTTTTAATTTAGCATATACAAATGATAATGACTTTAGGTTCAAATTTGAAGTATTAAAAGTGAAAGATAATGTTCAATCAGTCGATCCAGTAATTGATAATTCTTTAATGATTTTACCGGAAAATATGATAAAACATCTATTTTCAGATATTTTTGTTGATTACAATTCTAATGGCTATTATGATGAAGAAAATGAATTTATTGGAAATCTAAACCAACCTGAACATGATCTTGTTGGTAGTATTTTTTGGGATAGTCCAAATGATTTATCAAACATAAATACAGATAAATTTGTAACATTTGTTTTAGATACTGTTCGGTTAGGTGAATTAAATGGTGAACCGTTTGATGATCAAAATGAAGATGGTACCTATACTGAAGGAGTAGATATATTCATTCCTTTTGATCCAGTTTATGATATTAATGATGATGGTAAGTGGACTAATGATAGTACAAGTACATATGATGTATTGCAATATCAATGGAAAATAGAATTAGCATATGAAAATCTTCAGTCAGTTATTGACGATTTATACAATGATGAACAAATTGGTTACACTGATGCATATGGTGATTTAGATATGAGTCAATGTATATATAATGATTGTTTTGGAGATTATGAGATAAATCTACTTGAAAACCAATGGGAGGGGGCGAAGCCTCAAGATAATATAATTTTTGCTACTGATTATTTACATAATCTGGACAATGGATCAATAAAATTAAATTATGGTTTTGCCTTTTCAATGTTAAATCAAAACATATGGAATCCATCTTTAACTTATGAAAGTTTAGATGCCTTGGGAGCAGAAGATAGTACCCAAGAGAATGATAGCCTATTTAATGGAGCGCCTATTCCAGATATAGTAAATTATCTAGAAGATTTTGATGAGATTTTTCAAACTGGTACTGCTCAAGTTCCGATTATACCAATTGATATAAATGATGGAATCACTTTTCGAGATTTCTTAACACTTCCTTCATTATCGGTTTATTTTGATGTTTATCAAAAAATATTGGGACATAAAATAAACTGGGGTTTCAAGCAAGTTGGACCAGAATTTAATTCACTTGGGAATCCTTTTTTACAAACAAATATTAGAGAACAATATTTTTCAGATAGGACATATTTTTTTGATAATAAGTTAAATTTTCAATTTAAATGGAAACGTATTGAAGATGGGATTAGTTTAATTGAAGATAATGGTGAAACAAATAAATATGATTTTATATTTGGTTTTTATCCAGGTGCAAATATGCCTACCTATAATTTATCTGTAGGTATTTATAATAGAACAAATGGAATTGATCCATTATATAATCCAGTTTTAATTGTAACAGAAGATATTAATGGAAATGGCTTAGTTGATACTTTAGAATGTGATATAGCTGCTATTTATGAATATTATTGTAACGAAGATGAATTGAGCTCTAATGAAGTAATTGAAGAATCTGAAGTACTTTCTACTCAGCTCTATCAACCTGAGAAAACAAGAACAGGTCAATTCAGTTTATCTATAAACTCTACTATTGATTATATCTACAGGCATCGAGTTAATTTGAATATTTATTACTCTGATAAAAAAGATTTAGTTAATATTAATAAATATTTAGTTGTTAATAAAAATTATTATTCCCCAAGATCTTTGACACAGTCATACTATCTAGGGGTTTCTACTATTTTTACAAAAAGACTAGAAACTTTTACCTCTATTAACTATAATTATTATGATTACGGGCTTGATACAGAATATGTTGATGAAAATGGGGATTTGAAGGTGAATGATTTTTTTCAATCTCAAACAATTTTAGGATTTAGTTTTAATACTAAATATGAAACATACTCTATTTTTGGTAAAATTAATCCAGGAGTTAACTTATCATTTGGTAGAGGAAATACTAACTTCAGCCAACTTTCTTTCAAGGGAGGAAGTCAATTTTCTATTGTTGATAATTTAATATTTAACTTTAATTTAAATTATAAAATTAAGTTTATTGATGGGAAACCATCTTACAATAATTATTCCATACTAATGGATATAAAATATAAATTTTAAAGATGTTAAATAAATTTAAAGATAGCCTTCCAATACTTTTAATTTTTATAGGTTCTGTTATATTCGCTTTTGTTCTGCATATATCAGGATCCTTCAGCTATTTAGAGATGAAGCTTTATGATTTTAGATTTAGTCTTAGAGGAGCTATTTCGGGTTCATTACTTTATAATCAAAATACAAAACTACCATCTCCAGAAACTTTTACAGATTTAAATAATAATAAAGTTTGGGATGTAGGGGAGACCTTTGAAGATTTTAATAAAAATGGCATTTGGGATGATGGGTTAGATGTAGTTTTGGTTGAAATTGATGATGAAAGCTATGAATACCTAAACGAACCTAGGCCTTATAGTAGATCAGTTTGGGCAAGAGCAGTTACAAACCTATCTAAAGCTGGAGCTAAAGTCATTACAATTGATATTGAATTTGATAAACCAGACCATCAAATAGAAAATCTAAAAAACTTTCTAGATAAGGATGATTTAAATAGAATAAATTTTATTGATGGAGATATAGCTCTTCTGGAGGCAATACGCTTTGCTAAAACTAATGGCACAGAGGTTATTTTAGCAAGTAAGGTTGGGTATGATAAGGATCGCAATCCTAGCACGTTTAGAGTTGTTCCGCATCCAAGAATTTTAGATTCAAATCAAACACCTTATATAGCTCAAGTAGATATTTCAAAAGATATTGATGGCATCCAAAGATTATATCCAATTTTCAATAAAGTAAGCATGGCTGATACCAATTATTATTATACATTAGCAGTTTCTTCAGCTTTGAGATTTAGGGATATAAAAGATGATAAGAAACCTACAGTAGATTTTAATAATTATTCAATGAATGTAGGTTCAAATCTCGATATTCCTATTTATGGTAGGCAGCAATATTTTTTAATAAATTATTATGGTCCTCGTTCTCACTCGTTCAAAACATTTAGAAAGTATCCTCTCGTAAATATATTAGATACAAGAGACTATCTAATTGGAAATTTAGATTCAGCCTTTTGTTTTGATAGTTTTATTGAAGAACCAGATCCAATCTATAAATCACAAAAAGATTGTGAATCTCAAGAGGATTACTATTGGACTACAGACTATGACTCAGATTGGATGGATATGTATATAAATCCATCCCATGAACTATATTTTATCATGAAAAATAAAAACCCATTTAAAGATAAAATTGTGTATATAGGAACTTCTCTAGCTGAAGATCATGATTTCAAAGATACTCCATTTTTAAATTATCAAGGTGGAACTTTCCCTATGCCAGGTGTAGAGGTTCATGCGAATGCTACACAACAAATTCTAGACCAAAATTATATATCATATCCATTAGGAATGTTAGCTAAAGAGTCGGAGTATTATATTCTGCATTTTCTCATTATAGCAATAATTACACTATTTACGCTTATAGTTGTAATTAGGTTAGAGCCATTTACAGGTTTTTTATTTGTGGTATCAGAGCTCTTAGTTTGGCTGTCATTTTCAATTGGATTATTCTTTAATGATTTTATTTGGATGATTAAAATGATATATAATTCAATTGCTTCAAATCCTTGGGCAATTAATATACCTAATTTTAATGAGTCTGCTGTTATTCCAGTAATTTTTCCAGCAGCAGCTGTAATTATACCTTATGGAATAAATTTATCTTATAAATTAATAGTTGAAAGTAATAATAAACGATTTTTAAAGGAATCATTTGGTGCTTACATATCTCCAGACTTGATTGATCAAATGTTTGATGAAAAGCAAGAGCCTAAATTAGGTGGTGATCCAGGATATCACACAATGATGTTTTCTGATATTGCAAGTTTCTCAACATTTTCTGAAAAATTAGAGGCAGAGTCTCTATTGAGGTTATTAAATGAATATCTAACAGCAATGACAGATATTTTAATAAATAATAAAGGAACATTAGATAAATACATAGGAGATGCAATTGTTGCATTTTATGGCGCACCTATACAAATTGATGATCATGAGTATTTAGCCTGTAGGACTGCATTAAGTATGAATCAAAAACTATATGAGTTAAGACAGAAGTGGAAGTCTGAAGGAAATCAGTGGCCTGAAATTGTTCATAATATGCAACATAGAATTGGTATTAATGCAGGTAATATAGTAGTAGGAAATATGGGCTCTGAGATGAAGCTTAATTACACAATGACTGGTGATCAAGTAAATTTAACAGCAAGATTAGAGTCAAGTGCAAAACAACTTGGTATTACAATTCAAGTTGGTGAAAATATATACAATAAAGTAAAAGATAGATTTATTTTTAGGGATCTTGGAAAAGTTATTGTAGTCGGAAGGAATCAGTCTCTTAATGTTTATGAGTTAATTGCAAATAAAAATGAAATTTCAGATGATACTAAACTTTTACTTGATACTTTTCATAAAGGCTTAGATTTTTATCATAATCAAGAATGGGACAAGGCAATTGAATCATTTATAAAATCAGATAAGCTTGAAGAAGATTTTCCTGGACGAAAAACAAATCCTAGTAGGGTATTTATAATAAGAAGTAAAAAGTTTAAAGATTCACCACCAGGAAAGGATTGGGATGGAACCTTTGCACTGGACTCAAAGTAGAAGTAATGGAAACTAGAGGTACAATTTTATGGGCTGACGATGAGATTGATTATTTAAAATCTCATATCTTATATCTTGAAGATAAAGGGTATAATATACTATCTGCAAATTCAGGTGAAGATGCGTATGATATTTTTATAAAAGAAAATATTGATTTAATTCTTTTAGATGAGATGATGACAGGAATGGATGGTATAGAGACTCTAAAGAAAATTAAAAAGGTACAGCCTGAGATACCTATAATAATGATAACAAAGAATGAGGAGGAGTGGCTGATGGAAGAAGCTATCGCCTCTCAAATATCAAATTATTTAATTAAACCTGTAAATCCAACCCAAATTTTTATTGCTTGTAAAAATATTCTTGAAAAAGTTGAAATTCAAAGTGAGCACATTGCAAAAGATTTTTTATCTAAATATCAATCATTTAATCAAAAATCTGAAGATGCAAAAAGCTTAGAGGATTGGTTTGAAATATATAATGATTTGTGTGAGTGGATAGTAAAGTTTGATAAAGTTGATGATGTAAATCTTAGCAAACTTCTTGATGAACAGTTTCAAGCTACAGACAAGCAATTCAACCAATTTTTCATAAAAGAATATAAGAATCTTTTATCAGAACATAAAACAAGGCAAATGTTCACCCCTTATACTTTAAAAAATAATTTATTTGATGACCTTAAGAATGACAATAAGGGTGTATTGATTATAATGGATTGCCTAAGAGCTGATCAATGGAAATTAATGTCAAGAAGCTTATTTTCAGACTTTAAAATTGATACTAAATATCAATCCTCCATTATACCATCAACTACATTTTATTCTAGAAATTCGATCTTTAGTGGTCTTTTCCCTTTAGAATTATACAATCATAATCAAAGTTTATATAATGAGATGATTAAAATTGAAAGTAACTACAATAAGTTTGAACATGATTTGTTAAAAGATCAGCTTTCAAGAAATAATCTTAATCATATTTCAAATAATTATGTAAAAGTTTCAAGCTATGAATATGGTAAAATGTTAACAAAAAATATCAATAATTTCAAAAATAT
>MDTB01077208.1_pt1 | contig 10132 bp, 8 predicted proteins | sample 811161 | NCBI WGS metagenome assembly MDTB01 (sample SAMN05326650, study PRJNA326480) | marine metagenome | isolation source: seawater | place: Mediterranean Sea | collected 2009
CATGAACCCCGGCGCACTGGTGAACCGCCCGGATGGACAGCGATGAGAGAGCACATGACGGCAACCGTCCGTGGCCTCGTCGTTTTCGGTGCCGTCTGGTAGACGGTATGATTCGTCGGAAAGCAGACGCTGCGCAGGACGGTCGTCGCGGGGGTTGGCGATCTCGCAACGCTAATGCGAGGGGTCCGGCGACAGCGGGGGAGTCGCCGGTCACTTCTTTGCCCGTGCGCGCTGCTTACAGATAGGCGCGCAGTCGTATTTGGCGCAGGGTCACCGGTGAGGCCACGGCCGGGTCACCAGTGTTCGTGTCGTCATAGGCGATCTCGCGGTGGGCTCCATCGGAGTCGAACCCGGCCGAGCGCAAGATGTGCAGTCGGTGATCGTCCGCGGTAGCGATCCACACGGACAGCGCACGGGCCCCGACGCTCGATGCCGAATCAGCGAGCGCTGCCAGGAGTCGCGAACCGTGGCCGGCCCCACGTTCGGCGGGGAGAACCTCCCAGGCAACGATCTCCACGGTGTCGGGTTCGGCGTCGGCGTCTAGGCACGGCGCGATGCCGGCGAATCCCACCGGTCCTTCGTCACGGGTGGCGACCACAAGACGGTGCGCGGGCCCGGGCGGAGCGATCACTGCTCGAGCCCAGGCAAGCTCGGCGTCGCTCGCAGTCACGGCGTCGAAGATCGATTCGGGCCACGAATAGTCGTGACGCCAGCAGGTCTCTTGCATCATCGCGATGGCGGTGGCGTCGGCGGCTGTCGCCGGTCGCACGAAGCCTGGCTCGCCGGAGCCTGCTGGATCACCCATCTGCATAGTCTCTCGCGGGTAGTGTTCCGAGGGTGCCCAACCTCCCCGACAGCAGCGATCACCCGTCCACCGAAGACAGCGACATCACGTTTCGCAGCGACGTCACGGTGGAACTTGTCCGGGCGAGCGCCCGGGATGCCGACGTCGTTTTCGCCGCCCGCGTCTCGACTGTCGGCGAGTCCAGTGTCGAGGATGTCGATTCTGATGCGCAGCGCTCGGCGGGACTGATCCGCTATCTCATGCGCGAGCGTCATGGAAGTCCGTTCGAGCACAACTCCATGACGTTTCTCGTGCAAGCGCCCATCTTCGTGTGGCGTGAACACATGCGGCATCGGATTGCCAGTTACAACGAGGAATCCGGTCGATATCGCGAGCTGCGACCGATCTTCTACGTTCCTAACGAGACGCGGTCGGTGGTCCAGGATGGAAAGCCCGGGGCCTATGAGTTCCATCCCGGCACGCCAGAGCAGTACGACGTCATCGACTCGGCAACCCGGGAATCGTGCGCGGTGGCCTACGACGCCTACAAGCGCATGCTGGATGCAGGTATCGCCCGGGAAGTGGCGCGCATGGTGTTGCCTGTCACCATCTATTCGTCCGCCTACGTGACGATGAACGCTCGTGCGTTGATGAACTTCCTGTCGTTGCGCAAGAAGAGTGACGATGCGACCTATCCGAGTTACCCCCAGCGGGAAATCGAGATGGTCGCGGAGGCGTACGAGGAGCATTTCGCTCGACTGATGCCCATCACCCACGAGGCTTTCGTAGCTTCTGGGCGAGTGGCCCCGTGATGCCGGTCAGCCGATAGCCTGACGGTCATGTCGAATCACGCCTCGCCCCGCAGAACTCCCTTCGGAGTGATGCTCACCGCGATGGTCACTCCTTTCGCGCCTGATGGCAGCCAAGATCTCGACGGCGCACAGGTGCTAGCTGTGCACCTGGTCGATCAGCTGGGCCACGACGGACTCGTGGTTAACGGGACGACGGGTGAATCCGCCACCAAGACCGACGAAGAGGATCGCGACCTGGTTGCCGCAGTGGTCGAGGCTGTCGGTGATCGCGCGTGGGTGGTGGCCGGTGTCGGAACGAATGACACATCACATTCCATCTCGAGCGCCAAAGCTGCGGCCGCAGCCGGTGCGCATGGAGTCATGGCCGTTGCCCCGTACTACAACCGACCCCCGCAGGAAGGCCTGATCACCCACTTCCATGCGATCGCCGACGCCACGGACCTGCCGCTTCTGACGTACGACATCCCGAAGCGAACCGGTGTCGCCATCGAGACGGAAACCCTCGTGCGTATTGCCGAGCACCCGAATGTGGTGGCCAACAAGGACGCCAAGGGTGATCTCGACGCGACGCAGTGGGCGATGGCTCGAACGGACCTGGCGTGGTACTGCGGTGACGACATCCTGAATCTGCCGATGCTCATGCTCGGGGCGTCCGGGATGGTGTCGGTTGTGGGTCACGTCGTGGGAGATCGATTGAAGGAGATGGCCCAGGCACTCGCGGCTGGCGACGTCTCCGGGGCCCGCGCCATCAACGCCGAGCTGCTGCCCGTCTATACGGGTTTGTTCCGAACCCAAGGCGTCATCTTGACGAAGGCAGCCTTGCGTATGCAGGGCCTACCGGCGGGCGGCTTGCGATTGCCGCTCGTCGACGCGACCCCAGCCCAGGAGGATCAGTTGCGTATCGACCTCGCCGGGGTCCGCGGCATCGGCGCCTGACCGTGCAGCACGACGACATTCCATCGCCCGCGCCGCTGAAAGAGGGGGCGCTGCGGGTTCTGCCGATCGGCGGCTTGGGAGAGATCGGCCGCAACATGGCCGTTTTCGAGTTCGACGGTTCGTTGCTCATCGTCGATTGCGGGGTGCTCTTTCCCGAAGAATCACAACCGGGCGTCGATTTGATCCTGCCGGACTTCACTCCCATCGCCGAGCGCTTAGCCGATGTCGAGGCGATCATCCTCACGCACGGACACGAGGACCACATCGGAGCGGTTCCCTACCTCCTGCGGATGCGTCCTGATATTCCGATCTACGGAAGCCGGCTGACACTGGCGTTCCTCCGAGCGAAGTCGACCGAGCACCGGCTTTCGCCGGACTTGCACGAAGTCGGCGATGGCGAGCAGATCCAGGTGGGCTCGTTCGGCGTCGAATTCCTCGCCGTCAATCACTCGATCCCCGATGCCATGGCGGTGGCGATCACCACCGATGCTGGCCGCGTCCTGCACACCGGCGACTTCAAGGTCGACCAGCTGCCGTTAGACGGTCGGGTCACCGATCTCAACGGCTTCGCCCGTTTGGGCGATGAGGGAGTGGATCTGTTGATGATCGACTCCACGAATGCCGAGGTTCCGGGGTTCATTCCAAGCGAGCGGGACATCATGCCGGTCCTGGACTCGGTGTTCGCCAAGGCACGAGGTCGCGTCATCGTCGCCTCCTTCGCCTCACACGTGCACCGCATTCAACAGATCATCGATATGGCCGTCGAGCACAGACGGAAGATCGCCTTCGTCGGTCGGTCCATGGTGCGGAATATGCACATCGCCCGTGACCTCGGGTTCTTGTCGATTCCAGAAGCGACGTTGGTGTCGGCCGACGATCTGGCCGAGCTACCCGACGATAAAGCGGTACTGATCTGCACTGGGTCGCAGGGGGAGCCGATGGCTGTTTTGTCGCGGATCGCCAATCGTAATCATGCGATTTCTGTCGGGCCTTCAGACACCGTGGTGTTGGCATCGTCACTGATCCCTGGAAACGAAAACGCGGTTTATCGAGTAATCAATGGCTTGACCAAACTCGGCGCGTCGGTGGTGCACAAAGGAAATGCTCTGGTGCACGTTTCCGGGCACGCGTCCGCCGGGGAGTTGCGCTTCGTTTACAACCTGGTGAAACCTCGCTTCGTCATGCCCGTTCACGGAGAGTGGCGACACCTGGTGGCGAATGCTGCGGTGGCGCAGAGTGTGGGCATCGACCCGCGCCGCATCCTCGTGGTGGATGACGGCGTCTCGGTCGATCTCGACGAGCAGCGCGCGGTGATCAGTGGATACACACCCGTCGGTTTCGTCTACGTCGACGGGTCGAGCATCGGTGACCTGACCGAAGCGTCCCTGAAAGACCGGCGGGTCCTCGGTGAGGAGGGGTTCATCTCGATCATCGCGGTCGTGGACATCGTTGCCGGCACCGTGGTCGCCGGTCCGGAAATCCACGAACGCGGATTCGGGGAGGAAGTTCTCTCCGGAGGGGTCGATGACGTCACCGGGAAGGTGCGCGAAGTTCTTGAGCAGGCCCTCGCCGACGGCATCAACGACCCGCACGACCTCCAACAACGAATGCGGCGCGTGGTGGGTCGGTGGGTCAATGCGACCCATCGCCGCCGGCCGATGATCGTGCCTGTGGTTGTGGAGGCCTGAATTGGGGCCGGTCATCGCGTCCGAAGTCCGCAGCCGCTGATCGCCACTAGGGCGGGTGCGCAATATCCCTTTTCCTGGTTCGCGTGTTACGCGTGTGACTACCGGGATTGTGTGCTTTCCGGCGCTACCCTCCCTGCATGGCGTCTCGTACGTCCGCTTCCCCACGTTCGTCCCGTGCGCGTTCGGCAAGCGGCTCTTCCCGTTCCCGTCCTACGTCCCGTTCACCTCGCCGGGCTCCCCGAAAAACCTCGAGCAAGTCCCGCGCATCGGGCACCTCGTCGAAGCGAGCCCCCGCGCGCAGCAAGCCGCAAAAGCGTTCGGCCCGGTCGGCGTCGCCCGGGATCTTCACCCGGGCCGTCATGGGGATTGGTCGGGGTATCCGGGCCATGTGGATTGGGCTTGCGCACCTGGTGGGCTCGATCGCCCGAGGAATCGGACGGGGGGCACGTGACCTCGATCCCGAGCACCGCCGCGATGGACTCGGGCTCGGCCTCATCGCCGGGGCCGTCATCATTGCCGCCGCTACCTGGTTTCGGGTAGAAGGCTGGTTCATCGCATGGTCAGGAACCATCGCGACGGCGATCTTCGGTGCATTGGCGTGGATCGCGCCGCTCTGTCTTCTCGCGCTGGCGTGGCGATTCCTCCGCCATCCGGATCAAAACGCCACCACCGGGCGCCTGGTGATCGGGAGTTCGGCCGTCATCACCGGCGTCGTTGGCATCTGGCACCTCACGCGCACCTCTCCCACACCGTCCGATGGTGCAGCGGCGATGAACTCCGCCGGCGGCGTCGTGGGATGGATCGCGACGGCCCCCGTGGTTGCCGCCGTCGGGCCGATCGTCACCGGGGTCGTCCTCGCGATCGTGCTGGCATTCGGCATTTTGGTTGTCACCGGCACGTCCGTTCAGGCTCTTCGGGGCTACGTGGCTGCCTGGTGGCGGTCGATGCGTGGAGCCGCCTCGTTGCTGGTCCCGCCGGATCCTGACGAAGGCGCGACGAACGACGGCGCAACGAACGAATCCTCGGCCGAGAACGGCCTCGAAGACGACGGCGATGGGCTCGTTCTGCCCGGCCACGGACAAGAACTCATGAACGCCCCGGCGGCTCGTGACCTTCGGCACGCCGAAGTGCTCCGCGATACGCCGCTGGTGGGGGATGAGCCTTTCGCCACGCCACTGCCCACCGACGCAGCCTCGGACGATCGTCCCGCCGCCGGACTGTTCGTGCAGGCGGGAACCGGATCTGCACTCGATGCGATGACCGACCCGCTTGGCGCTGATCAGGACACCGACGTCATCCCGGTGGTCGGACACAGCAGCGGGCCGGACGATGACACCCACGCCCTCGCGCCCGTGCTGCATGGTGTCGGCGCGGCAGCCAACGACAACACCGTGACATTGACTCCGGTAGATGCAGATGCCGCTGCATCTACCCCTGCCCCTGTCACGGCCGCGGCCGTGACACCGGAGCCGGTGATCGACCCCACCCCGGAGGGTTCGCCCACGCAGCTGCCGGTGATGACCTCCGGCCGGTATCGACTCCCCAAGGCGGAGTTACTCAAGACTGGTGCGGGGCACAAGAAGTCCACGCCAGCGAACGATCAGGTGGTCAAAGCCCTGCGTGAAGTTCTCGATCAGTTCGGGATCGACGCCGAAGTCTCCGGCTTCCTTCGGGGACCCACGGTCACGCGCTATGAGATCGAGCTCGGACCGAGCGTCAAAGTCGAGCGGGTGACCGCCCTGAGCAAGAACATCGCCTACGCGGTGGCCAGCGCCGACGTGCGCATCCTCAGCCCGATCCCGGGGAAGAAAGCCATCGGAATCGAAATCCCCAACACCGACCGCGAACTTGTGGCGGTCGGAGATGTGCTGCGCAGTTCATCTGCGGCCGCCGATCAACACCCGATGGTCGTTGCGCTAGGCAAAGACGTTGAGGGGGAGTTCGTTGTTGCGAACCTCGCCAAGATGCCGCACATCCTCGTCGCGGGAGCCACGGGTGCGGGTAAGTCCAGTTGCGTCAATTCGTTAATCACATCGATTCTGATGCGGGCAACTCCGGACGAAGTGCGGATGATCCTCGTGGATCCCAAGCGAGTGGAGTTGAGCGTCTACGAAGGTGTACCGCATTTGATCACCCCGATCGTCACCCACCCGAAGAAGGCAGCGGATGCTTTGCAGTGGGTGGTTGCCGAGATGGACAAGCGCTACGACGACCTCGCGCACTTCGGGTTCCGGCACGTGGATGATTTCAATGCTGCGGTCCGAGCCGGGAAGGTGACAGCACCCGCAGGCAGTCAACGCGTCCTGCGGCCCTACCCCTACCTCCTCGTGATCGTGGACGAGTTGGCCGACTTGATGATGGTCGCCCCGCGTGATGTCGAAGATGCCATCGTGCGCATCACGCAACTCGCCCGGGCCGCTGGCATCCATCTCGTCTTGGCGACCCAGCGCCCCAGCGTCGACGTCGTCACCGGACTCATCAAGGCCAATGTGCCGTCTCGGCTCGCGTTCGCTACCTCCAGCCTCGCAGACTCGCGAGTCATCTTGGACCAGCCGGGCGCCGAGAAACTGGTGGGTCAAGGTGACGGACTGTTCTTGCCCATGGGAGCGAACAAGGCGGTTCGGATCCAAGGAGCGTTCATCGCCGAGAAGGAGATTCGCGGCATCGTTCAACACTGCAAGGATCAAGCCGAGGCCCACTACCTCTCCGAGGTCACCTCTCCTGCTGCGGCCAAGAGGGAGATCGACGAGGACATCGGCGACGACCTCAATGTTCTCCTGCAAGCCGTTGAACTCGTCGTGAGCACCCAATTCGGGTCCACATCGATGTTGCAGCGCAAGCTGCGCGTGGGATTCGCCAAGGCCGGACGGCTGATGGACTTGATGGAGTCCCGAGGAGTCGTGGGGCCGAGCGAGGGATCCAAAGCGCGCGAAGTTCTGGTCAAGCCCCAGGATCTCGGCGCCGTTCTGGCCTCACTGCGTGGCTAGTCCGCGACGACGCGAAGTCGAAGTTCGCTCAGCCGGAGTTCCATAGGACAAAGTTTGCTCAGCCTGTTGCCTGTTGACGCTCGTGCTGGCACCCTTGGCGCACGAGGGACGTCGATTAACGGGCGGAGGCCCCGATGGTCGGAGAGCGCATCACCGATGCCCGCCGTTCCCGTGGGCTGAGCATCGACGATGTGGCGGCTACGACGCGGTTGAGGACGATGACCATCCAGGCGATCGAGGACAACGACTTTTCGCTGTGTGGGGGAGACAGCTACGCCATCGGACATCTCCGGATGATCGCTCAAGCGGTCGGCCTCGACAGCAACGACCTCGTTGCGGAATACCGCCGCCGGTAAGCGCGGCCTGCAGGCGGCCGGCTACGTCGTCGCGGCGTTGTTGCGTCGCGGCGTTGTTGCGTCACAGCGTCCCGCAGGGCCAACCGTCACGGCGTTCAATCCGATCGACCGTAGGCTGTAGGGATGCCCCCCGCCAAGAAGGTTGCGATCGTCACGCTGGGGTGCGCGCGAAACGAAGTGGACTCCGACGAGTTGGCGGGGCGACTGTCCGTCGGTGGCTGGGATCTGGTTGAGAATGCTGAGTCGGCGGATGCAGTGCTGGTCAACACCTGCGGGTTCATTGAGGCTGCCAAGCGGGAATCCATCGACACGGTGCTCTCCTTGGCCGGAGATGATGCGCCAGCGGTGATCGCAACAGGCTGCCTTGCCGAGCGGTACGGCACCGAACTCGCAGCGAGCCTGCCCGAGGCGCGTGCGGTTCTCGGCTTTGACGATTATCCCGAGATCGCGGCGCGACTGGATGCGGTGATGCGGGGAGAGGACGTTCCCGCGCCCGTTCCGGCCGATCGCCGGACCTTGTTGCCGCTGAGTCCGGTTGCGAGATTGGACGCCAGGTCGGATGCGATTACGGGGGCGGCAGCGGACGAATCAGCAGGCGAGCCGCGCGGCTACAGCCCTCCGGTACCCCGAATTCGTCTGGGCACGGGTCCGGTGGCCTCGGTCAAGCTGGCAAGTGGCTGTGACCGGAGGTGTGCCTTTTGTGCCATTCCGCGTTTTCGCGGATCCTTCGTGTCTCGCACGCCGTCGGAGATCGTCTCCGAAATGGGAGAGATGGTTGCCGCGGGTGTTCGCGAAGTGGTTCTAGTTTCTGAAAACACCACGTCGTATGGAAAAGACCTCGGGGATATGCGACTGCTGGAGTCGTTGCTCCCGGACTTGGCGGCCGGCACCGGCGTTGATCGAATTCGCTTGTCCTATCTGCAACCGGCCGAGATGCGCCCGGGCCTGGTTGCAGCCATCGCGGGCAGTGCGGCGGTGGCGGACTACTTCGACCTGAGTTTTCAGCACGCGAGCCCGCGGGTGCTGCGAGCCATGCGCCGTTTCGGAGGCACGAAGGACTTCCTTGAGTTGATCGAGGCCATCCGGACGCTCACACCCACTGCGGGGATCCGCAGCAACGTCATCGTCGGGTTTCCCGGTGAAACCGACGAGGACGTGGACGAGTTGGCGGTCTTCTTGGAAGCCGCGCGCTTGGATGCGGTCGGTGTGTTCGCCTACTCCGACGAAGACGAAACGGAGGCGGCGGGCCTGGACGCCAAGGTGCCCGAGGACGTCATCGAGGCTCGTCGATTACGAATCGTGGACGTGGTGGACGAATTGATGGAGCAAAGGGCCGCCGAGCGCATCGGCGAATCGGTGCGGGTGCTCGTGGAGTCGGTCGACGACGGAGTCCGGTGTGGTCGAGCCGCGCACCAAGGGCCAGACGATGGTGCGTGCTTGCTTGTCAACAGCGACGCTGAGGTGGGCGAGTGGGTCGACGGTCATGTCGTGGAGAACGAGGGCGTTGACTTGTGGGTACGGCCGTGACGTGGAACCTGCCCAATGCACTCACGGTGGCGCGCTTGGTGTGTGTACCGATTCTGGCCTGGTTGTTGGCGGTCGATGAGTCCTGGGCTCGGGATACCGCCGCGATCGTTTTCGTTGCTGCAGCGGTCACCGACTTCTTCGACGGAGCCATCGCTCGTCGTCGCGGCATCACGTCAAGCTTCGGTGCGCTGGCCGACCCGATAGCCGACAAGGCCTTGATCGCAGTCGCACTGCTCGGGCTGTCGATCGTGGGAGAGCTGCCCTGGTGGATAACCGTGGTGATCCTGGTTCGAGAGATTGGGGTGACCGTCGTGCGGTTTGCGGTCGTGCGCCACGCGGTTATTCCGGCCAGTCGGGGTGGCAAAGTCAAGACGGTGTTGCAGATTGTGGCGATCTTCTTGTACCTGGCCATTCCACCGGAGGTTGTCGCGGACGCCTGGTCCGCCATCGCAGCTGCGGTGATGATCGCTGCGGTCGTGATGACCGTCATCACCGGAATCGACTACCTGCGAAGCGCGTACGTCATCTCCCGATCGGCAGCCCATGAGTCCTGACACCCCATCGTCGGAGCAGGTGCCGCTCGATCAGCTCGCAGAACGTCTCGTTCGGCGCCTGCAGAAACGGTCCTGGTCAATTGCCACGGGAGAGTCTCTGACGGCGGGCCTGGTGTCCTCGACGATCGCTTCGGTGCCGGGCTGCTCGGCTGTCTTCCGAGGGGCCGTCGTCGCTTACGCGCCGGAGGTCAAGACTGAGGTCCTCAATGTTCCCGGGGAACTGTTGACGCAAGGAATCGTGACTGAGGAGGTCGCGCTTGCCCTTGCCCAGGGAGCGTGCTCGCGATTGGCGGCCACTGTGGGGATCGGGACGACGGGAGCTGCTGGGCCGGATGACCACGATGGGATGCCGGGGGGAACAGCCTGCATCGCGGTGTGCGGTCCCTCGGTGCAACGGGCGCGAACCTTGCGCGTCACCGGGGATCGGTCGCAGGTTCGACACGCGGTCACTCAGGCCGCTGTGGAGGCGGCACTAGAAATTCTTGAAG
>MDTB01157160.1_pt1 | contig 10132 bp, 16 predicted proteins | sample 811161 | NCBI WGS metagenome assembly MDTB01 (sample SAMN05326650, study PRJNA326480) | marine metagenome | isolation source: seawater | place: Mediterranean Sea | collected 2009
AAAAAGCTGAAATATATGAAAATTTAGTTCGCGCTCCCGGTAGCGCTTTTAGTAGAAAATAAAGGAAAACTATGAATAAAGAAACACAACAAACAATGTTCAGTTCAAAAACTGGAAACTGGGCAACCCCTCAAGAATTTTTTGATAAATTAGATTGGCGCTTCGGACCTTTTGATTTAGATCCTTGCGCTAGCCCACATAATACTAAGTGTGCTAATTTTTACACCGAAGCCGAAGATGGCCTCAGTAAAGATTGGTCAGGTCACAGGGTTTTTATTAATCCACCGTACGGCCGCGGCATTGATAAATGGATCAAAAAGGCCTACGAAGCATCAAAGCAGCCTGACACAAAAATTGTAATGCTTATTCCCGCAAGGACCGACACAAAATATTGGCACAATTACATCATGAAAGCTTCAGAGATATATTTTGTTCGAGGGCGCTTAAAATTTGGAGATAGCAAAAATGCTGCTCCCTTTCCATCGGCAGTTGTTGTCTTTGATGGCGGCGACGGACTGTGGAGAACCGAAGGTATTAATCGTTAAAGGAGAAACAAATGACTGAAGAAACCTTAGATGCAGCTATTCTTACACTGCGAGCCAAAGCCCTTGAGGTTTATGGGCTAATGAAAGAAACCTATGCACGCAATGCAGAGCCCGGCGATGTTGAATTGCTATCACAATATGCACTAAAGCTGGCACAGCTTGAAGGCGCTATGATCACACTGCAGCAATACAGAAGCAGTATAATTGATTCAGCCAAAGAAAAAAGAGGAACTTTAAAGGAACCAGATACAGTAGAAGAAGAGATAGAGGAACCTAAAGTTATCTCAGAATCAGAATTAGCTGTAAGATCTGATTCTTTCAAGCGCTCGATTGAGTACTCAACACCACCAATTAGGACACGTGAAATAGATGAATCGTAAACAAAAACGTGCTATGCAGAAAAGCACAGGAAAAGATGCAACCCAACAACTGGCAAACAAGGTTGCGCAATTTAATAAGTTGCCAGAATTCTGCCTAACTTGTAATAAAGAATTTGATAAAAAGGATAAAGAAATGATTAATACTTGGAACGTGGTCGTAAAACAAGATACAGTAAGATTGTTTTGCCCCGAATGTGTCGATAAGGCAAAGGAGGCCATAGATGTCAGTTACTAGAATATCAAGACAATCTCTTAACGATATATTAACCGGAACAGTCTCAGAGGATGCAACATGTGTTGTTAAGTTTTATTCCAACAATTGTCACATGTGTCACTCACTACATGATTATTACCTCGATATTTCAAATGTAGAAAAATACGAACATTTACATTTTTTTGCATTTAACATAGATGATGATTCAAACATTGAGACCGATCTGAGGTTCAAGGGGGTCCCAACAATATTTGTTATACATTCTCATATTGGCAATAGACCAGCGACACTTAGGATGATGCCTGAACCTGACGACCCTAGCGATTCTACGTGGTATAAGGTCAGAGAAATTAAAAAATTTATTGAAAAGGAGACATTGTGATTAAGGCGCTATCGTACGATGATGTCCTATTGGTACCATCCTATTCGAATATAAAAAGTAGAAGCGAAGTATCTATTGTCGCCGATCTTGGGAATGGCCTAGTCCTTGACTCACCCATTATTGCGTCCCCGATGGACACAATATCAGAAGCTGCCATGGCAATTGAGATTGGCTATCTTGGCGGCGCTGCTGTTATTCATCGCTATAGCAGTGTGGAAATGCATGCAAGAAATATTGCAATTGCTAAAGACGTGGCAAAAGAGAAGTATAAAACATCTATTCACGTGGGTGCCGCAGTCGGCGTAAGTGGTGATTATATAAAACGAGCCACCGCCTGTGTGGATAGTGGCGCCACGTTTCTGTGCGTTGACGTTGCCCATGGCCATCACATACTGATGAGAGAGGCATTGACCGAGTTAAGAAAAGTTTTTGGTAATTCTTTGCACATCATGGCCGGCAATGTAGCCACCTTGAATGGTATTAATGATTTGGCCGATTGGGGAGCCAACAGTGTAAGATGCAATATCGGGGGAGGCTCTATTTGTTCCACGCGAGTGCAAACAGGTCACGGCTTACCGGGCCTTCAAACAATTTTTGATTGCGCTAAAACCGATAGAGATGTTACGATCATTGCAGACGGCGGTATTAGAAACTCTGGAGACATGGTAAAAGCTTTAGCTGCGGGAGCAGACGCGGTAATGTGTGGTTCTTTGTTGTCCGGTACCGATGAAACACCGGGTAAGATTTTTGAAGAATCGGACGGCACAAGGTGGAAATCCTACAGAGGTATGGCCAGCAAAGAAGCACAAATTGATTGGCGGGGTGACTACTCTTCATACGAAGGGGTCTCAACAAAGGTGCCCTACCGCGGGTCAGTTAAGAATATTGTTGCTGATCTTGATCGCGGAATACGATCAGGCCTATCATATTCTGGCGCGCGAACAATCAAAGAGTTGCAGTCGATGGCACAATTTGTAACACAAACATCGGCTGGCATGGGGGAGAGCAGAACTCATATATTGGGGAGACAATGGTAGAAAATAAACAAGCCTACGGCAGAAATGATAAAAGAATTGTATTCACAGAAACAGATCACAGACACGCCCAGCTGATCGTTAAACTAAAGTCCCATGGTATGACTCAGGCTAAATTTTTTCGTAGTTTGATCACTGGATACTTAGAAGGTGATCAGAGGATAGAGAACTTTATTCTTGACAATGGAAACCTCTCCGTAGAGAGGAGAAAAAAGGCTGATAAATATCGAACCAGCGGCCGGGCCACATTATCGGGTTTAGGCTTAGACGAGGAACAAGTTGACGATTTGTTCGATGTTATCGCAGAGGAGTTCCCAAACTTATGATAAAAGATGGCTTACTGAGCTGCAGTAGAGAGTGCATGTCTGCTAAAAAATGCTGCAAAAAAACCGAATGTAGATTTTATATCGATTATAAGACAGAATACAACTGTGTTCTTGTAGCTATTTATGAAAATGGGCCCATGACTTTACGAGAAATTGGAGAAAGGTTGGGCATTTCTTTTGCGAGAGTTAAACAAATCGAAAGCCAAGCGTTGAAAAAAATCAACAACTCTAGTCTAAAATCGTTTATAAACTAGCTTATTAGAAAAAAACATACTATTTACACTAGGAAATTTATAAAGGAGAATTTTAAATGTCCCGTAAAACTTTACTTACAGAAACTGAGGTTCGTCAGTTTCTCAAATTAGCTAACCTGAAGTCTGTAGGTGACGCACGAATCCAAGAGATGGGCGGATACAGCATGCCCGCGGGCCGTGATGATGACGAAGAGCCCCTTGAAATGCAAGAGCAAGAAGATGAGATGGATATGGATCTTGAAGCTGGTGCAGAAGAAGATCTCGGAGGCGAAGAAGATCTCGGAGGCGAAGAAGATCTCGGAGGCGAAGAAGATCTTGAGATGGATGCTGAGCTGGACGCCGAGGGTGGTGCCGGAACAGTCGATGTTCAGGACTTCATGGACGCTCTTGAAACAGCACTTGAAGATGTGCTTGGTGAGCCGGTTTCAGTCGACGATGAAGACGACGATGAAGATCTCGGCGGAGAAGAGGACATGGAGCTTGATGCCCAACTTGGTGGCGAGGAAGATCTCGCAGACGAAGAAGAGCCCATGATGGAAGATGAGCTTGTTAATGAGGTAGCTAAGAGAGTTGCAAGCCGCCTTAAGGCGCAACAGAGTCAAGCGAACATCGTCGACCAATTGGCCGAACGAATTATGAAAAGGTTAACCAAATAGGTTGACAGCTTGAAACAACTATGTTATTATAACCACCACATGTTGGTGGTTATTTTTTTGGAGTGTTAATGGAATCATGGTTATTGCACATTCTGGTCTTTATTTTTGGTTACATTACCTGCAAGACATTTTATTTCCTAAGAGCGAATAGATTAAGTCTTATGCTAATAAAGCTTTCACACGTGATATATTTATCGGCCACGGTTAAAGCTATCGAAAGCCTAATAACTGCTAGAGATACGATCAAATTTAATAATATCGAACCAACCAAAGAAGAAGAAGTGTTCGAAACCGAAATTAAATTACTGAAAGATAATTCAATGGCATATTTACTACAGCTGCACCCAAGATTTTATCGTGATGCACTCAAGTTTAATGATTGGGAATCTTCAATGTTGTATCTAAACAACAATAAAGATGAAGCATTTAAAATGTGGAAAAAATAATATGCTAGACAAAATAAAAAAAATACTTGCTGAGATTTCTGGAGATGAAGCACCATCTGGTGTCCCCGCGGGAGCCAAGGTGATTTCAGAAGAAGAGCTGTTAGAAGAATTGCTGGGAGGAATTGCACCACCCCCCGAACCAGACATGAGAACAATTGGCCTCTTCACTGATGTGGCAGAAGAAAAGGTAGCAGAACTCGCGCACGCCCTATTATATTTAAACGAATTAAATAAGATAGATAAGACTGGCAAGGATTATAAACCGGTCGAGTTTTACATATCCACATACGGTGGTAATGCTGATGACATGTTTGCGCTTTATGATATAATGAGACAAGTAAGGAAAGATACTGATATCCACACAATAGGCATGGGAAAAGTCATGTCTGCTGGTGTGCTACTGTTGGCTTCCGGAACGAAGGGAAAAAGAAAAATAGGGAAAAACTGTAGAGTTATGGTTCACTCTGTTATCGGCGGAAGTCACGGTCCCCTACATAATCTAATGAACGAAATGGAAGCTATCGAGCAGATTCAAAAAATGTACAGTGATGCATTGGTTGCAGAAACCAGCATGACAAAGAAAGATTTAAAAAAATTACTAGAAAGAAAAGTAAACGTATATCTTTCAGCCGAAGAGGCCGTCGAATTGGGAATCGCGGATATAATAATTTAAAGGAATTAAAATGAACAAGTTTTTAAGAGAAAAATTCATTGAAGTAAGAGAGGAAGAAAAGACAAGCTCTGATTTGGTCTCTTTGTTGGAGATGGTTGAAAAAACCATGGACAGGCTTGATAGCCTCAAGCGTATTAAAGGCGTAGAGCCAATAGAAGAAGCCCGAGAGGGTTTTAGCGTACGCTTATCATTACCCAGGTTGACCCCCAACGAAGCGTGGGGAAACCCCGACAGCCAATCAAGAAAAGACATTGACAGAATCTTCGCCTCCATTACCAGAAAGGGCACGATCAAGGAAAGGATAGATCATGTTAATAGTTTCGCAGATCCAGCCCGAGCCAAACGAAAAGGTACCGGTCAGAGATTCAACACTATCCTAAACATGATGATGATCTTGGAGTCCCTGCAAGCGTGCCTTAACGACTATAGTGAGTCGTCTTCTGGTTTCGTCTTTGAAGGATTCATGGCTGCAGTCACAGGCGGTAAACAGATCGCTGGTCGTGTCGGCGGAACATTGCCTATTGAGGACTTTGTTGCTGGCGATGGTGAGCCAGTTAGTCTTAAATTGTTGAGCCCCAAGACGCCTATTCACGGAAGCTTTACCAACCTCATTGATTACTTGTTTATTCGCGGCGGTACCGGTGTTGATAATATCAAATATTTGATTGGTCGAAAAAACTCCGACGATGCCGGCAGTGTTACACAACTAATGTTGCTTGAATTTATTATCAATCGTAGAAATTTTGTAAAGATCATGTTGGCTTCCGGTAACCAAGATCTCCTTGGAGATCAAGCTGTCGCGATTGAAGCGCTTGCTGAAGTTTGGAAAGGTAGCAGAGAAGAAATAATCAAAATGCGAGATGTTCTTTTGCAAACTCCCGGGTATAACCAAACTCTGGGGATGTTTAAGAAGAATGTAGACGATCAGGGTGATTTTAATCCCGAAGCTAGCGAACCGAAAGATCCAGCTGTAAAGCAGAAACAATATAAAGGAGAAAAAGGAAGAGCAGAAACCTTTGATGCCCGCGCACAAGGCTTTGCTGACGCCGCCGCAGGCAAAGAGCCTGATTTTGAAAGCTGGCTCGCAACAATGCCCCAATTGAAAGATCCTGAAACGAAGGAGCAGAAGAGTGACTACCGTAAGGCACTGAATATGTACAAAGCCGGCTTCGCTGAATACATACCTGAGCAGCCCGAGCAACCAGAACCGCTAGCTGAATCTTATTTCGGAGAATTCCACGAAAGAGAAAAGCTTATGATGGAACATGAGCGCAAACTTATGGAAGCCAAGGGTGGAACTGGCGGCAAACAATGGAAAATTAGTGCGGCAGCTACAGCAAAGTTAACCAACATTGCCGATGTTGATTATTATGGTGAGCTTAATTTAAGCGATGAGAACATCAAAGCCTGCACCGATATTTATATCAAGATTATGGGCGAAAACCTTGTAGGCCTGTTGAAGACAACAGAAGAGTTTACCAAGAATATTGGTAAATACTTCAGTGCAGATCGACGCTCGACCGCGATGAATGCCAACATGCAGGCGCAAGACGAAGGTAAGGCCATTGTTAAGACACTAGAAGCAGAACAGACCGCTGGACAAAATAAAGACGATATTGAATAAAAACATTTGACATTTAATGCAAAAGTGATTATAATATTAACATAACATAGAGGTATTAATGAGTAGAGAATTTGATTCAAGAGATTCCTTACAACAAAAAATCATAAATGGCGTTAATATACTGGCTGACAATGTTGGTTCCACACTTGGCCCTCAAGGTAGAAACGTCTTACTGCAGGAAAAGGATAAAGCCCCGTTTATAACCAAAGATGGAGTGACGGTAGCACATTTTGTATCGCTGGAAGATCCATTCGAAAATGCAGCAGCCCAAGTCATCAAGCAGGCTGCCATCGAGACTAACAGCACAGCGGGAGACGGCACAACTACTGCCACCGTCTTAGCGCGAGCTATTATACAGGAAGCCCAGAGACACATCGCTTCCGGCGTTTCTCCGATTGAGCTTCAACGTGGTATTAACAGGGCTGTAAAATATATTATCGAAAACCTTAACGAAATGTCACAACCTGTAACTAGCCTATCGGATATTGAACATATCGCCACCATTTCGGCTAATAACGATCATTCTGTTGGGCGTCTGATATCCATGGCAGTAGATCGCGTCGGTCAAGATGGCTCAATTACTATTGAAGAGTCGCGAACAGTGGACACCAGTATTGATATAGAAGAGGGGTTCAAGATCCCGGCCGGCTATTGTGCTGGTTCTTTTGTAACTGATGAGCGCCGTTCTGTCATGTTTCATGATGATCCGCTTATTCTTGTAACCGACTATAAGATTGATGCAGTCGAACCCATATTACCTATTTTAGAAATGATTGCGCGAGAATCTAGACCCCTGATTATAATTGCTGAAGAGATCGAGGGCCAAGCGTTAGCGGCACTTATAATGAACGCCGTCAGGGGAACCCTGAAGGTAGCCGCAATTAAAGCACCCTTGTATGGTGATGAAAGAAGGGATATGTTACAAGATCTTTCTTTGTCAGTTGGCGCGACTTTCATGTCCAGAGAATCAGGACTAAAAATCAAAGACACTCAACTTAAACATTTGGGCTCGGCCAAATTTATTGAGAGCAACAAGTATTCAACAACAATTGTCGGCGGCAACTCAGATTATCAAAGACTAGAGGTTAAGATCGATGCCCTAAAAGCAGATGTGGAAAACTGCGAGGACCTGGAAGAGGCTGATCAGATACAGAGAAGAATCACACGCCTTGCTTCTGGAGTCGCTGTCATCAAAGTAGGGGGTACCACCGAAGTAGAGATGATTGAAAGAAAGCACAGAATTGAGGATGCCTTGGAAGCTGTTAGGTCAGCACAAGAAGAAGGCATCATCCCAGGCGGCGGCGCTGGCCTTCTTCGCGCAAGTAGGTGCATCGCCATAATCACCAGAGATCAAGAGGGAGATTTAACCGATCAGTTTACGGGTGTTGATATTGTGAAGAGGGCGTGTACTGCACCAATAAAACAAATGGCACGAAATTCTGGTGAATCTGCCGACATTATCATTAACGAAATTTTGAAATCCACTAATGAAAAAGGTTGGGATTTCAAGAGAGGGAGACTCACTGACATGGTTAAAGACGGTATCATTGATCCCGTCAAGGTAACCAAAACCGCGCTGCAGAACGCAGCTAGTTGCGCAGGTACTCTCTTGACCACCAATTTTGGTATTATACAAACGGAGAAGAAATGATGCAAGAAGGAGATTTAGTACACATCCCACAAGATGTCGAACTATGGTGTGAAACCGATAAGGGGATGAGAATAAGAAGAACAGAAAGACCAACAGTAGGTGTGTACCTGGGGGGAGCTAACCATATTTATCAAGTTTATGCGAATGGTCACGAATGGAAGCTCAAAAGAAGGGATGCGTACCCACTGGAGAGGCCATGCTCGTTAGATTAACCGAAGTCTGCCAGAACACTTATACAGTACCCACAGCTGACGATTACACGCTACGTGAGGTTTTCATAAACCCCGAGCACGTGATAATGATTAGAGAAGAATCGCATATGAGACAACTTAATGAAGAGGGCAAATTGCCAAAAAACTTGAACCAGAATCACAAGTTTACTAGACTGACAATCAACAGGGGACATACTGGTACTGATATAGTGGTTGTTGGTTCACCAGATGTTATTAAAAAAAACCTAAACAAAAAGCAAATTTTAAGAGGATAAAATGAAAGGACAACAAAGAATAAACATTCAATATTCAATCGGCATGGAAGAATTGCCATCCGAAACAACGCGAGTTTATAAAAAAGCTCTAACACAATTCAGGAGCGTTCAGCTACCCGATCTATCAAAAAATGAGATGCTGACATCATCGGTCATTAAGGTTATTGATGAAGCCCGCAGACAGTTAGCTAAAACAGATCTGATGCTGTCAGATGTGCAGTCAATTGTGAATTCTTATGTTGAGTATGAGATGTCACTTAGCTCGACTGCAAATGATGAGATACAAGAACCAGAGCCCACAGAATATGAAAACCCCGATCAAAACCAAGACTAATTTTTATTGTGGGGATATTCTAAAAAATCTAATCCCGACAGATAGAAGACTGAAAAGCCTACTGTTATATTCTGGACAACTAGAGTGCGAGTTAAGTTTTTCGGACTACGATTTGACAATCATAACCAACAAATGGGCAATATTTGAATTTTGGGATTGTTTAATTAAGAATCCCTACTTAATAGCTGACATGGCTAATGGATTACACGAGAAGCTAAACCCCCAAATGGTTTATCTCATGCAAGACAATTGGCCTAGATTCAAAGATCCTTATTTTAGATCTGCTATGTTTTTGTTATTGAATAGATACTCTTCTGATGGTACAATATCTCATGGTCAATTTGATACCTCTAACTACTCTCCATTGTCCGGCAAATCATTGATTAATTTTTGTGAAAATTACGATCTAAGTAAGCTACGCTTAAATTATAAAAAAGCAGAAAAATATTATGAATGTCTCGGTGAAATTGAAGATGACGAAGTGCTGTTGTTACCGGTTGGGAAAATTGGTGCTAGCCCACTAAGCATTCAAACTAGAATTGGGCATGAAGTTTACGATTTAAATTACAACAAGCTAAAAAATATACTTCATGATTATAAAAAAGATTTTGTAGCAATATGCTGCTTTAATCAGAAGATCATGAGAGATCATTCTAATTTTAATACTTTGCTGGTTGCACCCGGCGGCGAAATCACCAGCGATCCCACAAAAGCTGCCGAGATGATTATTACAAATTTAAGGAATCCATGACGTTTAAAATTTTATTAGCATGCTCATTGTTCGCCCTAGGCCAAACCCTAGGGTGGTTTCAGTTAAACGCGCAATTTGTATGGGATTGGTGGAAAGACAAGCCTATTTTTTCTGCAGTGTTATTTTCTATTCCTACGGGCATATGCTTTTGGTATGGAATAAAAATGTGTTATGAAGAGTGGGGAGAGGTATGGGGCCCAAGGTTCTTAATTTTCAGCATGTCTTATTTGACATTCCCTGCTCTAACGTGGTATTTTTTGAATGAGAGCATGTTTACCGTCAAGACATTGTTGTGTGTAGTCCTCTCATTTTTGATTGTCGGTGTGCAATTATTTTGGAGATGATATATGTCTAATATTTACTTGTTCGATGTTG
>MDTB01036924.1_pt1 | contig 10130 bp, 12 predicted proteins | sample 811161 | NCBI WGS metagenome assembly MDTB01 (sample SAMN05326650, study PRJNA326480) | marine metagenome | isolation source: seawater | place: Mediterranean Sea | collected 2009
GATTTTCAATCGGTATGTAGGGAAATAAACGGAAGATGGTGGATGCCTGCTGTGTATCAAACTGAAAACTATCTGGTAGTTCCAGCAATTGAGGAAGAGAAACTCGTATGGATTATCAGAACCCGTATGGACACCAAAGCCACAGAGGTTACGATGCCTTCGTTTTATGATGCCTACGCCATACTACAGATAATGGAGACTAAGAATGCCCAATTATCGCAACAAGAGTAAGATAGTAAAGAGAGAGGAGTTAATACCCGATGGTAGATTGGAAGAGGGTATGATCGTGACCTTTAGATATAATGGTGGTAGTGATAAAACACCCGTGGTTCTAGTTATATATCATGATAAGCAGAAAAAAATGATTGAGGGTATAAATTTAAACTACATAACCATCAGTAGAGTGGGTAGGTTGGTTGAGCTCATGGGTGATGCGAAAGTCGGAATAGACAAAGATGAGATGATCGAGGAGTTTGAAAAGGACATCACTAGAGTTCAGTTATCATCAAGGAAAAAAAGAGATCATATGACTCCACAAAAATTCTACAAGGATGTTATAAAGGGTGATTCAATAATAAAAAAAGCTTATAGAAGTTATTATCTAACCAAGATGAGTTCATTAAAAGCTGCTGACATCAAAGAAAGTTTGTTAGGGTGAAGATAAGTTATTCTATACTGGTTCACAACGAGGATAAGACCTTGGAGAAGTTGTTGAAGTTTTTAGTGAAGTGGAAAGATCCCAATGATGAGATTGTCATACTCGATGATTACTCGGATAACGAAAAGACTAAACAAATATTAGATTTCTATGTATCGGCGCATGATATTGTGTATGAACAGAGAAGTCTACAAGGGGATTTTGCTTCACAGAAAAATTATTTAAAATCAATGGGTAGTGGTGATTATAGTTTTAATATTGATGCTGATGAGATGGTGAGTAGATGGCTTATTCAAAATGTCCATGAAATAATAGATGGTAATGAAGGGATAGACTTGATTTTATTACCAAGAATAAATACCGTAGAGGGAATAACAGAACAACATTGTAGAGCTTATGGATACAGATTGGATGAGAATGGGTGGATAAATTTTCCTGATTGGCAAGGTAGGATATTTCGTAACAGACCAAACATAAGATGGCAGTTCAAGGTTCATGAACAGATAACAGGTTATAAGACATATGCTACACTACCAACAGATAAGCCATTCTGTATCCTACATCCGAAGACGATAGAAAAACAAGTGGAACAAAATAAATTTTATAATGAAGATATAAGTGGGATAAGAATATGAAAATAATGGTAATGGGTGGTGCTGGATTTGTCGGTACTAATTTAATAAAACGATTGTTAAAAGATGGACATGAAGTAAGTGCAGTAGATAATTATTCTACAGGTTTCAAACATAATCATCAAGATGGTTGTACTTATCATGAGTATGATTTAGCAAGTGAAAGGATGTTAAGTATTTATGTAGACCATAGCACATATCCTTATTGGAGAGATGATGAATTTGACTTGATATTCAATGTTGCTGCTTTAGCTAGAATACAACCGTCTTTGAAAAATCCATTAAAGACTATAAGAAATAATTTCAATAGTGCTTTACATACATTAGAATGGGCTAGGGATAATGAAACGCCTGTAGTGTTTGCTGGTTCGAGTACACTTCATCATGGTTTGTGGGGTAGTCCTTATGCTTGGTCAAAATATGGTGGAGAACAACTTTGTGAATTATACAACAAGGTATATGATTTACCAACTGCTATCTGTAGGTTTTATAATGTTTATGGTGAACATCAATTGGAAGACGGAGCATATGCTACAGTTGTTGGTATTTTTGAAAAACAATATCGTGAGAACAAACCACTAACCGTTACTGGTGATGGGGAACAAAGAAGAGATTTTACTCACATAGATGATATTGTGGATGGAATTGTCAGATGTGGTTTCAATCTATTGGGTGATAATCCGATATCAAGTGGTCAAGCTTATGAATTAGGTAGAGGTAAAAACTTTTCAATCAATGAGTTAGTAAATATGTTTGGTGAAGATTACCCAAAAGAATACATACCGGCAAGAAAAGGTGAGTATCCATTTACTTTGGCTGATTATACAAAAGCTAATCAAGAACTTGGATGGAATCCTACATTAAATATAGTTGATTATTTGGAAATAATAAAGGGATAAGATGGATGTATTATTTATAAATCCAGGTAGCGCGAAAGATGTTTATCAAGGTCTTTCCACGGATTATTCTGGTATAGGAACGCCATATTGGTTATTATTACTTTCTCAATCTTGTAGATCACAAGGTTATGATGTTGGTGTATTGGATATATTGGCAGAAAAACTTTTACTAAATGATGCTGTATCAAAAATAAAAAAGATGAATCCGAGATTGATTACATTTTGTGTTTATGGTGAAAATGTAAATTCAGGAACTACTCAAATGAGTGGTGCTGTTAGGTTAGCTGATTTATTAAAAGAGTGTGGAGTTGAGATACCAATATCATTTGTTGGTTCACATGTTCAAGCTCTACCTTATAAAGTTTTAGATGAAGAACCAAATATTGATATAATTTTTACAAACGAGGGTGTATATTCTCTTTGGAATATCTTAAAGTTAGAGGATTTGACAGACATCAATGAATTAGAGTCAATAAGAGGTATTGGTTTTATCAAAGATGATAAACCGTTTCTAACAAAACCTGAAAAAATAGTTCCTCAAGAGAGAATGGATTTAGATTTACCAGGTTATGCTTGGGATTTACTACCATACAAAGAAAAACCTTTTGATTTATATCGTTCACCTATGTGGCATGGTGAATACGATCATAGTAAAAGGACTCCTTATGCAGCTTTGTATACATCTTTAGGATGTGTTTTTCAATGTGAATTTTGTATGATAAATATTTTAAACAGAGATGATTTGGATGAAGTCGGTGTTGCCGGTAATTATAACAAGATGAGATTTTGGTCACCCGAGTTTATAATTAAAGAGTTTGATAAATTAGTTGAAATGGGTGTAGAAACTATTAGAATCGCCGATGAAATGTTTTTACTTAATCCAAAATACTATGTACCTTTAACAAAAATGTTATCAGAAAGACCATATGCTGACAGATTGAGAATGTGGGCATATTCAAGAGTTGATACCATAAGAAGACCTGGTGTATTAAAACTATTGAGAAAAGCTGGTATAAAATGGTTATGTCTTGGTATTGAAAGTGCTGATAAGAATGTCAGATTAGAGGTGTCTAAGGGTAAGTTTGAAGATGTTAACATAGTAGATGTGGTAAATCAGATTCATGATGCTGATATTGGAATAATAGCTAACTACATGTTTGGATTGCCAGGTGATACATTTGAAACAATGCAAAAGACTTTAGATTTAAGTTTAGAATTAAATACCATAGCCTGGAACGCTTATGCTGCTATGCCATTACCTGGTAGTCAGTTATACAAGAATGCTGTAGAAAGTGGATTTGAATTACCAGAAGATTATGCCGGTTATTCTTTTCATGCCTATACAACAAAACCATTACCAACTGATGAATTAAAACCATCAGAAATATTAAAATTTAGAGATGATGCTTATTTAGCATATCATACCGATGAGAAGTTTTTAAATAAAGTTCAAAAAACATATGGTGATATTGCTGTAAATAATATAATTGAAAACACAAGAGTAAAATTGAAAAGAAAAATATTAGGAGATTAATATGACTAATGATAAATTACAAAAATTATCTAAATCCGTTAGAAAGCGTATTTTTAATTTTAAAACAAAAAGTGGCATAGGTCATTTAGCTAGTTGCCTATCCAATGTTGATATATTGGTGTCATTATACAATGATGATAAAACTTTGTTTAATCATAAAGAAGACATAATGATATTTAGTAAAGCTCATGGTTCACCTGCCGTCTATCCGATATTGGTTGATTTAGGATACATAGATGAGTCAGAACTAAAAAAATATTGTACACCCGAGGGTATACTGAGGTTACATTCTGATGGCTCTATACCTGGTTGTTATCATGTCGGTGGATCTTTGGGTAACAACATAGGTTACGCTTCAGGATTAGCTTATGGTAATGATAAAAATATTTATGTGATGTTAGGTGATGCTGAACTTTATGAAGGTTCGGTTTGGGAAACATTGATGTTCATATCACATCACAATCTGAAAAACATAAAATTAATTATCGACAGAAATCAATTAGGTATATTAGGTCATACGGAAAAGTTATTAAAATTAAATCCTCTTAAAGATAAATTTAAAAGTTTTGGGTTTGATGTTCATACGGTTGATGGACATGACTTTGATGAGATGAGAAGTGTATTCTCTTTATATAACGATGATAAACCTGAGGTGGTGATAGCAAATACCGTCAAGGGTAAGGGTGTTAGTTATATGGAAGATGTTTGGCAATATCATACCATAATACCAAAAAAAGAAGAGGATATTAAAATCGGATTGGAGGAGTTGTCATGACACAGAGAGATGTTTTTATAGGGGAATTATTTAAAATAGCAAAAGAAGATAAAGATGTAATTATGATTAGTGTTGATATGGGCGCCCCATCTTTAGATCAATGGAGAGAGGAACTACCAAATCAGTTTTTTGCTACAGGAATATCAGAACAACATTCTATTAATTTTGCCGCTGGGTTATCTGCTCAAGGTAAGAAAGTATATGTTTATTTTATGGGTGCTTGGGCTGCTAGATGTTTTGAACAAATTAGATATTCTTGTTGTATGGGTGAAAATCCTATTACTATTTTAGGTTGTGGTGTTGGTTTAGGTTATATGCCGGCGGGTCCTGCTCATGCTCCTACAGAGGATATTGGTTATATGAGGACATTGATGGGTATAGAAATTTATACACCACATAATCTTAATATGACTAAATCTTTAGTTAATAAATCTTATGAAGAAAGAACACTAAAATACATTCGTTTAGAAAGAAATTATGATACAAGATTTGATAATGATGCAGACAATCATGAAACGGCTACTATCGGTATACACTTAGAAAAACCTGGATTATGGAATAATTCAAATACTAAAGATTTACCAAAAATAGCCTTGGTCTCCTGTGGATATCTTTTAGGTAGATGTTTAGATGTTTGGGAAAAATTACAAAATCAAAACTATGAAGTAGGTTTATACAATTTATACAGAGCTAAACCAAATCCAATAAAAGATCATACCTTTGATGAATATACTCACATAGTATCTGTTGAAGAACAAACTTTGTCAGGTGGTATGGGTTCAGTTATATTAGAGGGTTTGTCAGATTATGGTGTATCGAAGAAAGTATTGAGATTAGGGTTACCAGAGAGGCATATATTTGAGAATGGCTCAAGGGATTATCATATTGATAATAACGAGTTGTCTGTTACTTCTATAATTAACAAAATCAAAGAGTTTGTAAATGAAAAATAAATTTAATTGGCAATTAATAAATGATAGTATAACAGAAGGTGATAAAAAAGCTTTAACTGATTTTATCAATACCCCTAATCAAAGGTTTACACAAGGTGAAAAGGTAAGGGAGTTTGAAGAAGCTTGGAGTAAATACATAGGATGTTCATATAGTGTATTCGTAAACTCTGGTGCTTCTGCTAACTATATCATGGCCTCTATTATGAAAGAGGAGAAAGGACTTGGTGAAGTTATTGTTTCGCCTTTGGGTTGGGTAAGTGATGTAGCACCATTGGTCAACTTAGGATTCACACCTGTATTTGTTGATGTCAGTATGGAGAATATGTCAATTACATTAGATAATATAAAGAAAGCTGTAACTGATAAAACTGTTGGTATATCTTTAGTCCATGTTCTTGGTTTTGCTGCCGTCACAGATGAGATGGTTGAGTTTTGTGAAGAAAATGATTTATTTTTTATTGAAGACTGTTGTGAGTCACATGGTGCAACTTATAAAGGAACAAAGGTAGGTAACTTTGGTGATGTCTCTAATTTTTCATTTTACTTTGGTCATCACATCACTACGATTGAGGGTGGTATGGTCTGTACCAATGATGAGAAACTACATGATCAAGCTAAATTATTCAGATCACATGGAATGACAAGGGAGGCTTCGGTTCAAGTTCAAGAACATTATGAACTATCTAGACCTGATTTAAATCCATTGTTTACATTTGCCGTGCCTGGTTATAACATGAGAAATCAAGAGATAAATGCGGTGTTGGGATTGGAACAATTAAAAAGACTTGATTACAATTGTGAACAGAGAAGAGATAATTTTTCTACATGGATTCACAAATTAGATCCATTTAAATTTAATACTGATTTTCATCAAAACGGAAATAGTAATTTTGCACTTCCTTTAGTATTAATAAAAAAAGATTTGGATTTGTTTGAAAAATGTTGTATATTATTAGAAGAACAAAAAGTTGAATATCGTGTGGGAACTGCGGGTGGTGGTAATCAGGCGAGACAACCTTATTTAGAGAAGTATGATTTTGTAGAACACGATTTAAAAAATGTCGATCATATACATGATTTTGGTTTATATGTTGGTAATCATCCAGAATTAACAACAGAACAGATTGGTAATCTATGTGAGGAATTAAACACATTATGAATATATTAATAACAGGTGGTACAGGTTTTGTGGGTAGTCACATGATTGATTACATATTAAAATATGCTATAAAACCAAACCAAAAGATATTCTGTACAACAAGATGGATGGAAGATACTAAAAATGTTGACCACATAAATGATGATGCATTTGAGTTTGTCGATTGCGATCTACTCGATGCTCACAGTATAAGGAGAGCAGTAGAAATATCTAAACCATCTAAGGTGTTTCATTTTGCTGCTCAGAGTTTTCCTGAGGTTAGTTTTAAGACACCATCGATAACATTACAGACAAATACGGTTGGTACTACACATTTATTGGAAGCAATAAAGGAATCAGACTATAATCCTGTCATTGTTAGTGTATCAACAAGTGAGGTCTATGGCATGCCTGACGAAGATGAAGTTCCTATTAAAGAAACAAATCCAATTAGAGCTGCGAATCCATATTCAATATCGAAGGTTGGTCACGATTTGATGTCTCAGTATTATCATAAAGCATTTGGTATGAAGATTATCATAACTCGTATGTTTTCACATGAGGGTGCCCGTAGGGGTAAACAGTTTGCTCTATCTTCATTTGCTCATCAAGTTGTATTGAATGAAAAGGGTAGAGGAGATGGTTTTATCAGACATGGTAATTTAGATTCAACAAGAACCTATGCTCATATCGATGATGCCATAAGTGCTTATTGGGTGTGTTCTAATAGTGATAAATTCGGTGAGGTTTATAACATAGGTGGAGATGAAACCTGTACCGTGGGTGATGCGTTGGATAAGTTAATCAGTATGTCCACTAAGAAAGATTTGAAAAAGAAATTAGATTCTGCTAGAGTTAGACCTACTGATATCACATTACAGATACCAGACACTACTAAGTTTAGACACGAGTTTGGATGGACACCGAGAAAAAATTTAACCAATGTATGTGAAGACTTATTAAATTATTGGAGAGGGGTGTTATGAACAAAGGTACATTTGGCACCACGGTTCAAGTATTTGAGCCAAGTTCATTCGAGGATTATCGCGGTGAGTTATGGACTACTTGGAAAAAGGATGATTGGGATTATCCCATAGAGTTTAATCACGATAAAGTATCTACATCTCGTAAGAATGTAGTCAGAGGTTTACATGGAGATACTAAGTCTTGGAAACTAGCAACTTGTTTATATGGTGAGATGTATTATGTTGTCGTAGATTATAGGCAAGATTCTCCAACATATTTAAAATGGGATTGGACTATATTATCTCAGAAGAACAGAAGGATGGTATTAGTTCCGCCCAATTTTGTAAATGGATTTTGTGTATTAAGTGATCACTCTGTTTTAACTTATAAATGGTCTTATGAGGGTAGTTATCCTGATGTTGAAGATCAATTTACTCTTAAATGGAATGATCCTAAGATTGGAATTGATTGGCCTATTAATAATCCAATACTTTCTAAGAGGGATAGATAATGGAAAAGCGATACATAGATATCAGAAAAGATATATTAAAGCTAGCTAAGAAAACAGGTCAAGGTAGATTAGGAACTGATTATTCTGTGGTTGAGATAATAACTTCTATCTATGATGAGATGAAACATAATCCAAATAATCCTAATTTAAGTGATAGGGATATTTTCGTATTAAGTAAAGGTCACGCGTCACTTGCTTACTATACAATACTGGCACATAACGGATATTTTGATTTGGATGATATAGAAACTTTAAGAAAATATAAAAGTAAATTTGGTGGTCATCCTGATAGAACAAAAGTACCTGGTGTAGAGGCATCTACCGGATCACTTGGTCATGGTATTGGATTAGCCGTGGGTATGGCCTTAGCATTTAAGATTCAACAAAATCATAGAAGAGTTTATGTTTTGGTTGGAGATGGTGAGGCAAATGAGGGAACGGTTTGGGAGTCAATAGCCATAGCCGTAAATGAGAAATTAGATAACCTAACTGTGGTTTTTGATGTTAACCAATCACAAACAAGAGGTTTACAATTAAAAAATATAGCTGGAGTTTGTAAGGAGTTTGGTTGTAATGTTGCAGAAATAAATGGTCACGATTTAAATCAAATTAATTCATCATTGTATTTTAAATCATATAACAAACCAAATGTGGTTGTGGCAAATACACAAAAAGGCTATCCATGTAAGACATTGGTTGATAATAAGTTTGAATGGCATAGTAAAGTACCTGATGATAACTATTATGAAATTTTAATGGGTGAGTTAAATGAGAAAACAATTTAGAGATACTTTATCAAAATTAAATAACGATGATATAGTCTTAATATTAGGTGATGTTAGTGTTTATCTTTTCAACCAGTATGCAGAACAAAACTCGGATAAAGTTTATAACCTTGCCATAGGTGAAAATTCATTAGTTAGTGTATCTGCTGGACTCTCATCACAAGGTCTTATACCATTTGTTCATACCATAAATCCCTTTCTGTCTGATAGAAGTTATGAACAAATAAAATTAGATATGTGTTACAATCAATATGGTGGCAACATAGTTACCTGTGGTGCTACATTTGATTACGCATTTGATGGTGTTTCACATCATTGTTATAGTGACATAGCTAACTTGAGATTATTACCTAATATTGAAGTTTTACAACCAGGATCGGATAAAGAAGTGGATGTTTTAATTAGAAGTCAATATGATAATGGAAAGACAACATACTATAGATTGTCAGATTTTCCACATAATATTGATATGGATGTGGAGTTTGGTAAGGGGGTTGATTTGATTAATAAATATTCTAATACAACTGTTATGACTTCTGGTCCTATTTTACAAAATGTTTATAATGCTGTAAAAGACTTAGATGTTAATTTGGTTTATTTTCACACGATAAAACCAATAGATAAAGATATTATTCAAAAGTATAGTCAAACAAAAATCTGTGTGTTCCAAGATGTTAATGGGTTACATGAAGCGATAACAGAAGTAGAGGGATTAAACATAAAGAAATTTGGTGTGAAGGATGATTTTTATACCGAGTATGGTAGTGTTCATGATGCTAGAGAACACTATGGTTTAGATATTAAGAATATTGAAAAAACAATAAGGAATGAATTAAAATGAGGAAATATTTACCAACATTAGCAGAACTGATAGATAGACTTTCTATCATACAATTGAAAGAGGTGTTTATAAAGGAACACAAAGAAGAATATGCTAAAGAGATAAAAGATATTGTTCATGATTTAAATTTGGTCATGAATTGGGAAAAACCAACTGGTGAGATGATCAGAGCAATCATAGTATTGGCTCAGATGAACTTACATATATGGCATAATGAGACAAAGTACAGAGCCGGTGAGGGTGATGGTAATCTTGGATTAACCCATGGGTTGAATGGAATAAGGAATACAGCAAAGAACATCATACAAGATCATGTGGATGATAACAGTAGAAAGGATTATAAGATAGATTGTATTGCAGCTGAGTTCAAGGATTGGGAGGTGAGTTGGTAATGCCTTTACGACATGGGAATATAAAAACACCTGTGAATATGGAGCA
>MDTB01225471.1_pt1 | contig 10130 bp, 11 predicted proteins | sample 811161 | NCBI WGS metagenome assembly MDTB01 (sample SAMN05326650, study PRJNA326480) | marine metagenome | isolation source: seawater | place: Mediterranean Sea | collected 2009
AATAAAAAAAGGATATAATGTCCACCAATATTCTTTCTTCTATTATAGATCGTCATGCAAAGGATGTCCCTCTCACACGCCAATCATGTGACTCGTTTGATGATTTCATTCATAAGAGAATTAATGAAATCATTCAAGAATTACATCCTATTGAATGTACCTATTTTGGACCTACTGAAACCAAAGAGATCTCTTTGCGTATATTGAATGCTTCGGTCAAGCAACCAGTTATGTTAGAGAACGATGGTACTTCTAGACCAATCTATCCAAATGAATGCCGTCTAAGAGATCTCACTTACGGTGCACCCATGTATTCGGATATCGAAGTTACTAGGAAAGGGAACAATACAAATATTATCAAAGATGTCTATATGGGAAGAATTCCTATTATGATCTATTCTTCCTTGTGTTATTTGCGTAATCCAGAGAATCGTATCAAATATCAAGAATGCCCGAACGACCCCGGTGGATATTTCATTATCAATGGTAACGAGAAGAGTTTAGTGGGTCAGAAATCACCTATGACGAATCGATTGATATCATACTCGAAAGGTAATACTTGTGCGGTAGCAGTTAAATCTAGCAACAAGAGAAGGATATATGTGACTACGATATCATATAAACCGAATTGTTCTATCATGTGTACCTTTCCTAGATTACAACATGAAGTACCTCTAATGAATATTTTAATAGCTTTGGGGTTGTCTGTTGATGACATACGTTCTGTGTTTGATACAAGTGAATTGGCTCTGTTGGATGCATCATTCAAATCTCTTCCCGCTGATATAGAAGAGGCAAAACGAAGATTACCTATTCGAGAGGTATACAATGTAACCGATTCAGTCGATGAGCGATTGCGAAATGCTTTTGAAAATGTCATGATACCACATATTCCAATGGCAAACAAGGGAATCTATTTTCTTTGCATGGTAAAGGAACTCATGGCAATTGCAACAGGGCAAATTGAATCCACCGATAGAGATGCTGCAAATAACCAGCGTATTGAGGCATCATGTGAACTGATGACCTCTCTGTTTCATCATCTGATGATAAAGTGTACCAATGACATAAAATTGATATGTCAGAAGAGTTTATCTAAACTGAAGAGAGGGATACCAGATGAGAAAATTGTGAAATGGTTCTCTCGAATGACATCCATTACCGATGGATTGCAAACGGCTCTAGCAACCGGTAACTGGAATACCACCTTTGTCAATCGTACACAGCGAGTCGGTGTAGCACAAGCTCTACAGAGATTATCTCTCATGGCAACCATCTCTCAATTACGAAGGATATCCTCTTCAATTGATTCTACACAAAAGCTAGCCAAACCTAGATATCTACATGGTACACATTGGGGAAGGTATTGCCCATTTGAGACTCCAGAGGGTCAACCATGTGGTCTAGAGACTCAGTTATCGATACAAGCATGGATATCACTTCGAACGGACCCATCTGTTATTGAAAAAGTTATTAAACAATTTCTATTACCAGTGACTATTCAAAATTTTAAAAAAGGCGCAAAGGTACATGTCAATGGAAAATATTGTGGCAATACAACTAAAATAGCAAAGTTATTATTTATTGTTCGTAAATTGAGACGTACGGGTCAGAGTGCCAAAGATATATCGATATCACATATGCGTGACGATATACATATATCCACTACGTCTGGGCGTCTTTGTAGACCTCTATTGATTGTAAAAAACAATAAAATATTATATAAAGGAAAGCACGATAAGTTCCCATGGTCGGAATTGTTGACCAGAGGATTAATTGAATATTTGGATTGTGAAGAAGAGAATACGATGTTGATAGCTTTCGACCCTTCCTATTTAAAAGAGAATAAAAAATACACGCATTGTGAGATCTCTTGTTCTATGATATATGGATTATGTGCAAGTACCATTCCATTCTCTGATCACAATCCAGCTACGAGAAATGTATATCAATCGGCAATGGGTAAGCAGGCACAAGGAGTTCCTATGTTAAATTATCAAACTCGATTTGACACCACCCAAAATATCCTTCAGTATCCACAGAAACCTTTGGTATCGACGAAATTAGCGGATTTATATGATGTACATGAATGTCCAGCTGGACAAAATTGTGTGGTGGCAATCATGTGTTGGGAAGGTTTCGGTCAAGAGGATTCGATTGTACTGAATCAATCTGCTATTGATCGGGGATTGGGGAGAGCCGACCGATACAAGACAATCAGTGAAGCAGTGTCATCGAATAAAGATAAAGCCACCTTTACCATACCAACTAAAAAACGGAAATTTGGTAAATACGATAAATTGGACAAGGATGGTCTGGTACGACCGGGGCAACAACTGGATGCCAAAGATTGTATCATTGGAAAGCAAACGGAAATCAATGATGTCAATCAAAATACATTTGAAGATTCTTCTATTATGACCGATTATGCTGGTAGAGTGGATGATGTAACTATGTATCAACAGAGGAATGGCGAGAGAGCGGTTAAAATGAAAATCCGCACCCAGAGGATTCCTATTGTAGGAGATAAATTTAGTTCGAGGCATGGTCAGAAAGGAACGATTGGCATGACATACACACAGGAGAATCTTCCATGGACCATGGATGGAATTGTACCAGACATTATTGTCAATCCACATGCCTTGCCATCAAGAATGACAATTGCGCATCTAATCGAGACTCTAGGTGGGAAGGTGGCTGCTATGAGTGGAAAGATGGTAGATGCGAGTCCGTTCACAGGACTCCAGATAGAAGATATAGCACAAGAGCTCAAGAAGTATGGATTTCAACATCATGGGAATGAGCAATTATACAATCCGTATACAGGTGAACCCATTCAAGCGAAAATATTTATGGGATGTATTTATTACCAGCGGTTGAAACATATGGTAGATGATAAGATCCATGCGAGAGGCAGAGGAAGGAGAAATGCCCTGACAGGACAGCCAAATGAAGGTAGAAAACACGGTGGTGGGTTACGTGTAGGAGAAATGGAAAAGGATAGTTTCAATTCACATGGCGTACCGTTTGTAATCAATGAGAGAATGATGATTAGTTCGGATGCGAAGAAGATATTGGTATGTAAAGAATGCAAACAGAAACCGGTACCCGGAAAAGAATGCTGTAGGAGAGGTCAGACATTAGAATTGACTATTCCGTCCGCAACGGATTTGTTAATAAATGAATTACAGAGTATGTGTATAAATGTTAAATTAATTATTTAAACAAGGACACCTGTCGATTTTAAACGTTTTACTTCACCTGTTTTCCTATCTTTATAAACATCTTTGTTTGTTTTTATATCTCTATATTTACTGTATTTACCATAGGGTCCCATGTAGGACAATCTAGGGTTAAAACGTACTTTTGTCCTCTTTAGTATAGGCATTCGAGGTCGGGGTTTTCGAGATTTTCTTCTAAGTATTCTCCTCCGCTCTCGTCTATCTCTATACGATACACCAAACACCCAGAAAAGAACCCCAACTGCAAATAATAATACTATAATAACAATAACTAATAGAAAGGCATCTCGTAGAATGGCATCAATTGGATCAGACATTTATAAAAAGAAGAATAGAATAAATACTCGAATTATATTGTTCGTTATTAAAATTTTAATTGAAATCCTCTGATTACAGATTTGTTTTTATCAGTTAATGATTTATCTGGTTTTCCTTTTATTTTTATCTTCTTTGGGGATTTCACTGGGGGTTTCTTCCCTTGATTTTGAAGTTTTTCCAGTTGTCGTCTCGCTCTTCCAATATTTTTTATTGATCTCAATGCTTCTCTCCTTGTATTAAATGTCTTATTAGTTGTTGAAAAATTATATTCTTGTTTTATTTCTTGTTTTATTTCAGGTGAAGTCAATTCATTACGGTTTTTATCTTCAGCCTCTATTCGTTCTATTTCTTTCGTATAACTTTTTGATTTGGTTTTTTTATGTGCTCTCAATGTATTATTAAAATTCTTGTTTTGTTTTGCAATTTCGGATTTATAATCTCTAGTTTTTTGAAATGTTTTGAATTTCTTATTATCCTGAGAATAAGTTTTACATTTGATAGCACAAACTTGTAATGGTGCTTTATGATTGGCTAATCCTCTATTTCCTCCTGTTCCTTCTGTTTTCACATGATATAATCCCCCTTTTGTTTTTTCTTGTCCAGCATCTCTTTCACATCGTTTTGCACATATATATAAATGTGTCTCTTGATTCAATGCATCTAAATTACGAAGAGGTTGGGGAAATGTTGTAAAAGGAGGATGTTTGCTTGCATCTCCTTTCCTATATCCTTCATTCGCCTTATGAATTTCGTTAGTTATTTTTTTCATACCACCTTTTGTTGTTATTTCTTTTACCAAATCCATTCCTACTTTTATTCCCCGTTTGTTAGGATGTACATTAATGTCAGCAAAGTGTCGATCATCATCATCAATCACTTTATCTTTATCTAAATTCGGACCTAAATCATCCGGTACAACAAAGTTCGGGTCTCGATTTTTGATCTTACCTTTTCCAATAAAATTTGATCCGGCTTTTCTTATTTTTGCAGTTGCTTTAGCTTTATATCTTTTTGGAAATTTTAAGGGGGGGTTTTTCTCAGTAAAACGAACAAATGGGGGTTGTCGATTCCTTTCCGCAGCTGCTTGTTTCATTGCATCAGCAGCAAACTTCTCTTCATCAGTCATTCCCTCATAAAACTTATTTGCACGAGATTCAGCCCTCTGTTGTGTTCTCGTTTTTTTTTGCCTTTTGCTACTGAAGTTGAAAGTCACACCAGACATTTTAAAAACAAATCCTATCTATATATATTCTTTCGTATCTGATCTCATAGAATGAATTGTATATTAGCCATGCAACGATGTCCTATTCGAAACGAGTATTTTATCCATGGTCTATGGTTAGGTCACAATCAGAAGCATACATGTGCTTTCACCACGGAAATCCTTTCCGATGGATTACTAAAGCGATTGAGAGAAGTGTGGTACTCGTGTCCATCGATCAGCAGCCATGGGAATGATTCCTTTTGGAAGCACGAGTATTGTAAACATGGTAAAGAATATTTTCCTTCGGCAGAAGAATATTTTAGAGTGGCTCTACAGGCATATGATTTCGTTAAGGGGAATATCCATTTTATGGGTCAGGCGAAAGAAGTGAAAATACCTCTGGTATATCAGTGTAATAAATTCTATTATAAATTAAAATTTTAATGTATAATAATAAGATATATCTTTATCAATGTATAAGAACAAGTTAGAACTGAGAAAAGAAACTCTACAGGATTTATTAAACAGATTAAAGACAGCAAATCATCCATTGTATAAAAATCCATTGTATAGATTATTTAGAAATGTGCACAGTGTCAACACTCCCTCCAAAGATGTGACATTATTACCTACACATGATGATGAAGAATTCTCTAAAAAAATGAATGAGGGGGGGAAGGGAAATGTAAATGCTTTTAAAAAAGATAAACGATACTATGAACGATATGTGAAAAAATTTCCATTTAGACAAATGACATTATACGGGAATTTTACAATCATCAATTGGGGTTCTGGGGGAGGCACTCAAACGTTATGGTTACATGATTACATTAGATCACAAAGCGAAGGGCGCGCGGAATTATTATCAACAAGAGAAAAGAACATAAATAAAGAATTACAAGGATATTTAGAAAGGTTTCTAAACGGACAGCAAAGCCACATTCATAGTAACAAATTTAAGGCAGCGTTGATAGAAGTATTAAAACAACTAAAAGACTGGAATGATAAGGTTAAAAAAAATAAAGGGAAAATAATAGGGAGTTTCTATAAACCAAACCAAAGAAAAATGATAACCCCGAATATAAGACGTAGCCAGACAATGAAGACGATTGGTGTGACACTTCCGGGTAAAGGTAGGGGTAGGGGGCAGAAGAAGAAAGTAAAGGAAGAAGGGGATGAACCAGTGGATCCACTTGATAACCGTAATATATATGCACATGTATTAAAAAGAAAAGGGAAAAACACTATTAAAAAATTAAAATTTTAGTTCATTTGTCTTCAACCTACTTCTTTTTCCATGTGATTTCCAATTCTTAGCTAATAATTCTAATTCTTTATTCTCTTTCTCCTTTTTCTTCTCCTTTTCTTTATCCTCCTTCCTCTTCTTTTCTTGTTTCTTTTTTACATTACTTTTATTCCAAATTTTTTTAGCTGCTTTATTAGCTGCTAGTTCTTTTTTTGCTTTTTCAAGTTTGTCCTTAAGTTCTAATAGTCTGTTGGGATGAATTGCTTTCTTAAAAATAGGTTCCGTTCTTTTTTTTATCTGTTCGAGTAATATGTTTATTTCATCTATCCTCATTTGTATATCTTTTCTAAATATTTTATAATGTACGCTTCTTTGTTCAATATTCACTGTAACCCATTTTGTCAGACGTCCTATTTCAACTAATAACTTCCCCTTCTTCATCTTATTTATTTTCAATAGATAACGTACACGTTGTGAGTTATTCATACTTTTCTCTACTTCCCTGTTCTCTTTATAGTAATTTTAGGTTCTTTCGGTGAAGTATAGACAATCATTTTCATAGGAGGAATCTGCTTAATACATTTCTCAAAATGCTTAATTAAGGTATATGTCCCTCCCAATAGATGCCTTTTGCAATTGGCACATTGAAATACTTTTGGCATATAGTAAGTGAATGCCATTGTATATACCATTATTTTGTAAAGTACGTATATTAGTATCTCTGTATTTTTTTGCCAACCATATATGAATGCGTTGGCATTATACCGCTTAACCACTGTACCAGAAGAAGAGAAATCAGTAGCAAAACAACCACTAAAGAAACAAAAACTAACAGAACCGTCCGTCGAATCTATTCAGTACATCTGTAAAAAGTGTAAAAACCCTGTATTTTTAACTTCAGAAGATATTGTTCAGTGTCATACTTGTCAGTATAGAATTGTAACAAAAATCGCATCGACTACTTCAAAAACGTATCAAGCGGTATAAAAGGAAAATTTTATTTATTTGAGATGAATCTCTTGTATCGATTTGAATCCTCTGAAAAGGTACGCTCTGTTAAAGTAGAGTCAGCTGACATGGAATTATCAGCTGTAATTGATGCCATATTAAAACATCTATTCAAGGACAAAGAGCCATCGTGTACACTCGAGTTGATAGGTGTATATCATGAAAAATTAAAAAGTAACAACTCTGTACCGTATGTGTTTAAACGTACCTATCGTAATAAATTTACGAATAAACCAAAGAAGGAGGTGAAGAAAATTCAAAAGAGAAAAAGAAGATGGAAATCACCTCCTGAACGAAAAAGGAGATGGCGATCAAGATCACCTAATAGAATTTATGTGTGTAGATAAATCAATTAATCATAAGTATTTATTATATCCATTTATATAAAAAAGGATGGCAGAGAATTTAAATTTAAATGGTCTCCTATTTACACAATCTCTAGCAAGTACAGCCCATGGTTTTTGGGTAGCTGCATCTCTATTGACTGCTATACCGATGTTATTTGTATTAGATGAATTTTCCGATCCCAACCTTCAACCAGACGACCCCGGTATCTATGCCATTGTAGAAACATGTCTAGCGGGTGCTAGTTTTTTAGTAGCGTTGGTAGGAAGTTTCACAGTATTGGCTAGTAAAAATAGACAGACAACACCATTGACACAATATACATTAGGTGTTTATTATGTCATATCATTTATTATATGTGTTATTATAACTGGTATTCGATTAAATAAATTAGGAATACTAGCGGATTTGGGCATGGCGGATGAAACCGGCACATGTCGTGATTCCTCATGGACAGGAAATCCAATTGCTCGTCTCAATTTAGCAGGTTATGAAGTGGAAACCATCACCGACTGTCAATTCAATGTATATGATCCGAATTTAGTCAATATCAATCGATTTGGAAATGGTACCAATAATCCTATTTTAGTAGACTGGTCTAGTATATTCAACTACGACGCTGCCAATCGAGGGATATTGGCTCAGGCGGCTCAATCGGCTGGTGAAGATGTAGATGCGGCTGCCATGCCACTGATGCATGAATTCTGGTATTGGGGGTGTGATACCGTCTGTCATCCACGTCATCGATTAAATTATGCATGGTTAGCTTATAGCATTACGAATGTTGGTATATATCTCCTTCTATTGATTGTATCGTTTGCGGCAGCTGTTGAAGCAAATCGCAATGAAAAATTAGCCACCAATAGTAAAAAGACAGATATTGAGAAAGGTAATAAATCTCAAACAAAAGCCTCATCGCCTGAAGACGAGGATGAAGACGAGGATGAGGATGACGAGGATGAGGCGTCAGATGCTGAAGGTTGGCGCAAAAGGCGTTCTTGGTCTTCCATGAGATTTTGATATGATGTCTTTCGCATATAGATGCAACATAAAAATAATGCCCTAATTATAAATAATATAACTAGATTTATTAATTCAAATATACAACTATTATCTAATGTCATATTCGTTGCTAACAGTTCATCGTATAGAGGGCAGGTTGCATCACATACCTTTCCTAATGCTAAACACATGGATTCGCAATTGGTATCAAAGGTAAGATAATTCGCTAGAGTCGCTAAGAAAAAAGCAACGGAGAAAACTGTCTTCAATGATAATACATAATTAAAATATTCATGGATATTGGCGGGACGGATAAAAGCATTTAATATCACCATCATCATCAAGGTAATAGTAGACAGTGCAGACATCAATATGTAATAATCATAGGATGTCCATGCTAGAATACAACAAGAGAATCCGAATACCTGACACAATGATTTTAAATGTTTTGGATGCTTTACTTTATACGAACAACAGTTCTTACAATATTTCCATGGTTCGAATGAACAATATTCTATCGAATGAAACTCATTGTTACAGATTTCACATGATGTACGTATTTTACCATCGATATGTGTCCACTTTTCTAGACATTCACTATGAACGTATCCAGCAGTTCCTTTACAAGCACAAGGAGATATCAATTCACCCCCCTCTTCTAAGCAGATTCGACACGCCATTTATGAATGATATCCGTGTATTTATACCCAAAAATTTAACTATAAATAGATGGGTTAGTTATCATAAATGAGCAATCCATGTTCCGTTGATATTAAGGTAGGAGATGTCATTGAGATAAAACGTGTTATTACTATTGTGGAAATAGATAATCAAAAGAAACAAATCAAAATGAAATGGAAAGACAAATTAGGAAAAGAAAAAATTCAATGGATCACATATAAAATGTTTTTAATGCTATAAACTATATATACAAATGATAGTTATACAAATGAAATATTTAATTATATTTTTACTCATGTTTTCATTTGCTAATGCTGTGTTAAGCTGTAGCCAATATACTGATGGAGCTGCTTGTACTCAAGCTGGATGTTCTTATAATTTCAATCCTATGAGTAGTCAATATACCTGTGAGAGTAGCGGCGGCGGCGGTGGCGGTAACACATGTAATACCATGTACGGTTATTGTAGCCATGATTCCAGTATATATTGTTCGGATGATTCCGATTGTAATAGCGGCGCTAACACGTGTGATGACGATGGATATGGTTATTATGCTTGCTCGCAAGACTCCAGTATATCTTGTTCGGATGATTCCGATTGCAATGGCTGTGTAGATAGTGGAATGATGGGTTATTACTGTGTGGATGATTCCAGTATATCTTGTTCGGATGATTCCGATTGTACTGGACCATCTTGTGTCAATACAGATTGTTCCGACTATAGATATGATGAATATAGTGCGAGTTCCGAAACAGGTTGTGACGATGGATGCAGTACCCCAGCCGATTGTACTGTCGGTGCAAACGGTCAATTATGTCAAAATGGAGGTTTTGCAACTGGTGATAGGGTAACTGGTAATTGTGGTTGTCAATGCCCTGCTGGATATTCTGGAAATAATTGTCAAACTGCTGATGCATGTACAGCTGGTGCAAATGGTCAAGCATGTCAAAACGGTGGTACAGCAACAGGAACAGGTGGATCATGTGGATGTAATTGTGTAACTGGATATTCTGGAAATAATTGTCAAACTGCTGATGCATGTACAGCTGGTGCAAATGGTCAAGCATGTCAAAACGGTGGTACA
>MDTB01226261.1_pt1 | contig 10130 bp, 11 predicted proteins | sample 811161 | NCBI WGS metagenome assembly MDTB01 (sample SAMN05326650, study PRJNA326480) | marine metagenome | isolation source: seawater | place: Mediterranean Sea | collected 2009
AATATGGTTTGCAGTATTTCTCTGTATTATTTTAATTTTTTTACCAGTACTTTATTGGTTTGGCAAGTGTATAAAGTCTCGAAGTGTTGACAATTCTAAAAATAATTCAATAGTAAAAAAAGATATAGCATATGTCTCTTGGAACCGTACACAAGTACTCAAAGATTTTAGATTTTACCAAATAATTCCCGGACTCTTAGCATCTCCTTTTATTATAACTGGTGTGTTATTTCACCAAGTCCACCTGGTTGAAACAAAATCCTGGTCACTCAAAATGTTTGCATCTTGTTATCCACTTTATGCACTCAGCGCAACGGGAATTATCCTTGCAGCAGGTTGGATTGTAGATCGGTTTAGTGCTGTATACTTATTACGATTCTACTTGTTACCACTTGGTTTAGGACTAATACTTTTAGCTACCACAGATAAGACCTACATCGCTCCGATATTTATGCTGCTAGCGGGCGGAACTTCTGGTGCAGCAACTATTGTTATGGGTGCATTGTGGGTTGAACTTTATGGTACTGATTATCTTGGCTCGATAAGATCTATGTGCTTTGCCATAATGGTAATATCTACGTCTATAGCACCTGGCTTGATTGGATTATTAATAGACATTGGTGCGACATTAGAAAATCAGCTTTCCATATTAGCAATATATATATTTATTTGTTCAGCAATTTTTACAATTATAACGCCGAGTCTTTTGACAAAAAGAAACCCGCCATCATTAGGCTAATATCTTCTCTTAACTTAATCAGTCAATAATATCTATTTCGTATCTACTTTATCTTAATAGCAATGCTAATTTATATAACAAACTATAAAGTAGAATTTTATAATATAATTTGGCAAGCTTTTGAGATTATTTACCTGCAAGAACAATAGATCTATGGTGATGAAAGAAAATATGATAATGCTTGCTCTCTTAGATCAGTAACTTCTGTAGATGGAAAAAGAGCAGATTATTTTTCATTTACAAATGAATTTTTATCTAAAATCATAAAAGACCTAGACGTAATTAATAGAGTAACTTACAAGATTATATCAAAACTTCTAGAACTATAGAGTGAGACTAGTCCCAAATCTTTGGAACCTAAAATGAATAAGGATTCTAAAATCTAAAAATAGATCCAAGGTAGATTCAAAAAAGTTATTTTTCTGGTATTTTAAAGTTCTTAATAAAATAAAAAGATTTCAAAAAATTATAAATTAATTTAGTAGTATAAATATGGTCACAACACTAACTCGTATTCTCATCTATATTGTATTTGGAAAAGTGATAATATTTTTAATAGATAGTTTTCAAAACAATGGTAGATAAATTATAATATGTAGAAATTAACGAGCCGGTTACTATTTTACCTTATTCTTTAACAAAAACTATACTCTTTTAATTATTAAAAAAGATAATTTTATAAATAAATTAAATCACTTTAAGACCTAAAAAAAAATAAAAAGAAAATTTAATTATTTTTAATATAGTTGAAAATATTAGAAACTTTAATCTGAGAAATTTAAGTTTTTCCTAGATACTTTTAAGTAGAGAAATACTAAAGAATATATGAGTAATAGTGATTTAGGATTTTGGTTATCTTGGAGCAGAGATATAAAATACCCTACTAAAGATATAGAAAATAATGGCTAGAAATGAATTTAAAATTCATATAAAATATCATTATTATTATGAACTAATTTTAGCAGGAGATACAAAGCTGATGCAAATATTTTAAAACCAAGATTTTGTGTAGTTTTAAAGATCGAAATTATTTAGTGAAAATTAAGTATAAATATGAAGGATAAGATTTATTATTAAGAAAGGTTACTATTAATGTTTAAAAAAAAGAGGGTAAGAGTAGATTGGCATTTAATTGAATATAAATATAATAAAGCATCACCCAATTCTTCAAGAGATTGAAAGGCATGAGAAGCAATAACTTTTAATAAAAGTTTTTGTAATATAGGTATTATTCTATAAGAATATGATTTTAGAAGGGATTAAGATTACTGGTTATATCTGAGTATTAAAATACTTAACAGAAGCAACGAACTATTTTCTAAGTTACTGAGTAGGAACAATATGAAATACATACAACCTATCTTTATATTTCTTTTTAATTTCTCGTTATTTATATTTGTTTCTCCTTCTTTTTCAGGAGAAATCAAAATTCAGGGAAATTCAAAGGTGCAATATAATGAGTTTACTTTTACTAATAAGTCTAAGTACATTATTATTAATCAAGAAGGTCAATGGACAGATAGTATAGGCAACTACGGTTCTTCGGAATGTAAGGGGTTAATAAAAAAGAATAAAAAGGATTTTGTAGATTTCTTAGATGTTGTATGTGAGTCAACTAATCAAAATAATGTTATAACCTGGAGAAAATTCGAAAGAACTGGCAGCCAAATACAAAGGGGAGTAGGAATATCAACAATAATTGATACGACTAGTAAGTATAGAAATGAGTTAATAGGAACTAAATGTAATTATGCAGTAAATAGAACAAAAGATATGGTTTTTAGTACATCAGTATGCAAAGTATCAGATGAATTATTTAGAAAGTTAACACAGTAATGCTGACCTCATGATGGCTTTTTTCATTTCATACTCAATAAACGTTTCTTTTACAAAAGATTTAATTATAGAAATATGAATAATTGCAATATAGTAAATTTACATAAAGATATAGATTATTTTTTACATAAACATACAAATTTTAAGGAGTTAAAATGTTTGATGCTTTAGTTTTAAATAAAGATAAAGATCAAAAAGCTACTGGAAAAGTAGAAAAGTTAGATATTGCAGATCTCCCTGAAGGAGATGTGTTGGTTAATATAGATTATTCAACTCTTAATTACAAAGACTCGTTAGCTCTTACATCCTCATCTCCAATAGTAAAGAATTTTCCTATGATTCCTGGCATAGATTTTTCAGGAGTTGTAGAAGAAACCTCAAATAATAGTTTTAAAATCGGAGACAAGGTCGTATTGAATGGGTATGGCGTAGGAGAAAAGCATTGGGGTGGAATGGCTCAAAAAGCTAGAGTTAACGGAAATTGGTTGGTAAAGATACCAGAAGAGTTCAGTCAAAAACAAGCCATGGCCATTGGAACAGCTGGATATACTGCTATGCTTTGCATTTTAACCTTAGAAAAGAATGGAGTCACACCAGATAAAGGAGAAGTTTTAGTTACAGGTGCATCAGGAGGAGTAGGTAGTATAGCTATTTCTTTATTAACCAAGCTAGGTTATGAAGTCTGTGCTTCATCTGGAAGAACTGAGCAATATAATCAATATTTAAAATCATTGGGAGCTAAAAGAATTATTGACAGATCAGAACTTTCTGAAAGAGGAAGACCACTGGGTAAAGAGATATGGGCTGCTGGGATAGACTCAGTTGGAAGCTTTACGCTTGCAAACATATGTGCGTCTATAAAATATGGTGGTACTGTCGCTGCATGTGGATTAGCTCAAGGTTATGATCTACCGGCTACAGTTATGCCATTTATACTAAGAGGAGTTACATTAGCAGGAGTAGATAGTGTTTATTGTCCTCTAAAAGATAGAATTGAAGCATGGAAAAGGCTAGCGACTGACCTAGATCTAGACAAATTAGAAGATATGATATCATTAATATCCCTTAATGAGGTTATGGATGCTGCAAATAAAATGCTTTCTGGAAAATCTTATGGAAGAATTATCATTGATGTTAAATCTACAAATTAAATATACTAAGTTAAGTTGTCACGAAAAAGAAAATACATACAATGATAAATTTATACTAATTTTGTAAAATAAGGATATTATTCATTTTATGGTGGTTGATAAAAAATCAATAGAAGGATTAGAAAAGGAGATATCAAGCCTTAATAAAAAAAAATTCTTCGTTATATATGAGTCTTTATGGAGATTAATTTTTTATAGTTTGATAAAAGGACTTGCTTCAGGACTTGGTTGGGTACTAGGAGCAACTATATTAGTTTCTCTGTTTACCTTTATGCTTTCTAAATTTCAATTTATTCCTGTTCTAGGAGAATTTATTTCTGCTATAATTCAGGAAGTGAAGTCTTTTGATAGATAGGAAATATGTTTTTAATAATCTATAATTGGTGATTTTATGAAAAGAAATAAAGCAGAATCAAGTATTCAGGTTGATAACACATCAGTAAGAATTACTAAATTTTCATTTCAGCCAGGCGAAGAAACTAGAATGCATAAACATCAATTTGACTACATTGTAACACCAATAACGGATGGAGAACTTTTACTAGTTGATGGCAAGGGAAATAGTAGCAACTATACTTTAATAGCTACAGAGTCATACTACAGAAAAGCTGGAGTTGAACATAATGTCATAAATAACGGGAATGAAAAATTAATTTTTGTTGAAATAGAACTAAAAAAATAAAGAGAGTGAGAGAAAATATATGAATGATAGTCAAAAAGAGAAATTTAACTTGCAAATTAGAAAAATATTAAAAGAGTTTGGTGTGAGATCACATCAATCCATACAAAAAAGATTTGACTCTGATATTTCAGAGTGTGAAATCTCTCTAAAGCTAGAAATTAATTCAAAACGAATAGAAGAAGTAAAAGAAATAATCAAAATTGATTAAATTTAGTTAACTAACTAATTAGATATTCAAAAAGATATTTTTAATATTGTCTCTCTCTTTATTGGAGTATTGGTATCCATATAAAGATTTCATATTTTCCTTCATATGATTAGATTTACTTGTGGCTGGTATAACGCAAGTTATACTCTTATGTGAGATAATAAATTTTAGAAAAAGATCTGCCCAACTATTAATATCATATTCTTTTAAGTTCTCAGGCAATTTTTTATTATGAACATAATTAAAGAGATTCCCACCTTGAAAAGGTCTATTAGATATAATAGCAATATTTTTTTCATATGCTAAAGGTAGTAGTACTTTCTCCGCCTCATCATCAATAATATTATAAGTTAATTGAACAAAATCTAAGTTATAATTTTCCATAACTAGTTTAAGTTTATCATGACGCCATCCATGAGAAGTAGTAACACCAACATATTTAATAATACCATTTCTTTTTAATTCATATAGATATTCCAAATGGCTTTCATAATTTACTAAATTATGAACCTGCATAAGACAAAACGAATTTAGTTTCCATAAATTCAAAGAGTTGGAAAACTGTTTCTTTCCATGCCAGCCGTTAGGTGTCCATATTTTACTGGCAGAAAATAATCTATTATCCTTAATTTTAAGTTTTTCTAAACATTTACCTATAACTCTTTCTGACCTTCCATACATAGGAGAAGAATCTATAAATGTTCCTCCCTCATTGAAAAATATTTTTAAGACTTTAACTCTCTCACTCATTTCTTCATTTCTATAACCTACATCAAAGGTTAACCAAGAACCCATACCTACTGGAGGTATTTTCTCTCCGGTACTAGGTATTTTTTTTAGTATAAGTGGAGCATTGTTTTCTTCTTGTTTTGATTTTATTGGAAAGCTGACAAGCGCACTACTTAAGGAAAATAATGCTAATTGTTTCAATAGTTTTCTTCTACTGTGCATTTTTTAAATATATACTAAATTAAATAAAAATATAATAATTTTATCTGTTCTTTCTTAGTGATAAGAATTACAAATCATATTTTTAAAAATATTTATTTTTTTGAAAATTAGTAATATAATGAAAATATGAAAAATGAAAATATAGAAGAAATTAATTGCGATGCAATTGTTGTAGGTTCAGGTGGTACTGGTAGTCAAGCAGTACAAGCTTTAGCAGAAGAAGGAAACTCTATTGTGGTTATTTCTAAAGATCCTATGAGCTCCTCTGATACAAAGATATGTGAAGGAGTCATTACAGTAAGACAATCAGGAGATAGTTCTGATAGTGAAGAGGTATTATCAGATAATATAAAATTAGCCGGAGGAGATCTTCCGGATAAGAAAATTACAGACGCTTTTGCTAAAGATAGTAAAGAGGCTTATGATAGATTAAGGAATAATGGATTAAGGCCTTCCATAAATTTTGAGAATAATAGTCCCAAAACTCTTGCTATCGCAATGGGAGGGCATAATAAATCAAGGTCGGTTGGTCATAAAAATAGTGGGCTTGCATTTGGTCATACGAATTGGGACACTATTATTAAGTATTCAAATGTAGAATACTATGAAGATTGTTGGTTCTTAGATATTATAAAAAAGGAATACGATAATGAAAATGGAATTATTTCAAAAGTTGTTGGAGGGATAGCATATGATGCTGCCAGAGGTAAGTTTTTGATGATTAAAGCTAAAACGGTTATATTGGCTTCAGGCGGTTTATCTACATTATTTTTTCCTAAAACTGATACCATGAGAGGTAATACAGGTGATAGTTATGCTATAGCTCTAAGAGCTGGCTCCAAGTTATTAGATATGGAACAGATTCAATTCCTTCCTTTTTGTTTAGCGTCCCCTCCGTCCTATGAAGGACTTTTAGCCGGAGAACCAGCAACAGCAAGTTTTCTTGGTGTAATAAGAGACAAAAATAATAAAGTTATTCTAGATAGTGTTTTTTTAAGAACCAGGGCAGAGTGTTCTGAAGCAATAATGAGAGCTGTAGAAGATGGGAGAGGAAGTCCTAATGGTGGCGCCTATTTAGATATGACAGCGAATAAGAATGCACCTAAATCAGGAAAGTATTTTATGCAATATCTTAAGTCCGCTTTACCATCAGCTTATAATAATGCTAGACAAGCATTAGGAAAAGAGGCTGGTAAAGCAGAAAAGCCCTGGGAGGTTAGGCCAAGCGCCCATTATATGATGGGGGGCATAAAAGTAGATGAGAATGGCAGAGCTAGCCTTCAAGAAGTAAACAATGACAATAATTATATAGAAGGATTATTTGCTGCAGGTCAAGCAATGGGTGGATTATTTGGAGCAAATAGATTGGGATCAACATCTCTTACGGAGCTGGCCGTGTTTGGTTACAGGGCTGGTAAAGCTGCCTCTAAATATGCAAAAGAAAATCCGCTAGATGAGGAAACTAATCTTTTTTATAAAAGATATGAATATTATCTAAGTTTGTTTAATACAAAGGGAAAAAAAAGATCCTACAAATACAAATTAGAATTACAAAAAGAAAGTTGGAAAAATATAGGTCCTGCAAGAACAGAAGATAAGTTAAAAAATTTTATAAAGTATTTAGAGAAATTAGAAAATAATATTAAAGATGTTTTTATACCAAAAGATATTTTATGGAACCAACAATTCATTGATTTAGTTGAGTTAAAAAATATGATACTGACCGCAAAGGCAGTGGCTCATTCTTCGATTGAAAGAAAGAACAGTATAGGAGGACATGTCAGGTTAGATTCAAGTAAAAGTAGTTTTCTTTCTAAACCATTTTCTACTATTGTTTCAGTTGATAGCAAGGATAATATTATAGTGACTAGAATAATGAGAAAAAGAACTGAGTTAAGTAGATTACTATCTTATAAATTAAGTGAAAAATATAGAATTTTTAAGGCAAAATTGATTAGGATGTTGCCGGAAGATATAGCGGACTCTATTCTAGAAAAGAAGTATAAAAAAATATTAGGAAATAGAATAGTAGAAAAATTGAAACCAGGAAGTTTAGAAGCAGCACCTGGTGATAATAAAAATGTTATTTAATAAATAAATGTCTGAGAAATTAATAAATATTAAGATTGAACTAAAAAGATCCGATAAGAAAGAATTAATTGAATATGGTTATGTAAAAAGATCAGAACATGAAAGACCTATGGCACTAGATGTTTTACTTCAGGCCCAAGAAAATAAAATTGACGATTTAGCATTTAGATATGGTTGTAGAGCCAGAAATTGTGGTGTTTGTACTATTGATGTTAACCACAAACCTAGGCTAGCCTGTAGAGCTAGAGTAAAAGAAGGAGACTTGTTAAGTCCGATTGCCACATTGCCAGTTATAAAAGATCTAGTAGTTAAAAGAGATGGAATTTCTAGACAACTCGTCGGCTATAATAACATATCTAGTAAAAATAATTTAAATGTTGAAGCCAATAATTCATATCATAATTTGACAGCTTGTATTGAATGCTATGCATGTTTGGATGGCTGTCCTTTGCATAAAAAAAATAATTTAGACAAGAATATTAACAGCGCATATCAATATGGCAATGCATTCTCATTTCTTAAATTACAACGTTTGTTTTTAGATCCTCTTACACCTGAAAATGAAAAGCAAAAAATTATAGATAAGGCTAAAAAATTAGGATTAGAGACATATAGAAAAGAATATGAGAATTTAAAAATTAAATGCGGTGTTGGTATTAACTTAAAAGAAGAAGTTATTAAACCCTTATTAGATAATGCCTTCAAAAAAAAATAAAGAAAACATTTCATTGAGAAATAAGGTAGCTATTGTAACTGGAGCAGGGTCTGGAATTGGTAAAGCAGTAGCACTTTCCTTAGTAGAAGAAGGATTCAATGTTTATCTAATTGGACGTAGTAGAGATAAACTATTAAAAACTAACAAAATAATATGTGAAGATAAAAAAACGTACATAGGCGATAGTCATCCTTTTAAGTGTGATGTATCAACTGAAAAAGACGTGAAGAAATTATTTTTAGAGGTTAAAAAAAAATATAACAGACTGGATTTACTATTTAATAATGCTGGAATAGGAATTTCTCCCACATCGATTGACAATATAAATTATAAAGATTGGAAGCAAGTAATTGATATTAATATTAATGGCATGTTTTTATGTGCTAAATATGCATATAAAACTATGAAAGAACAAAAGCCTAAAGGCGGAAGAATTATAAATAATGGTTCTATTTCAGCATACACTCCTAGACCTAAGACTGCAGCTTACACTACCTCTAAGCATGCTATAACTGGATTAACAAAATCTATATCTTTAGATGGGAGAAAAGATAAAATAGTCTGCAGCCAAATAGATATTGGTAATGCTTTAACTCCTTTAACAAAATCATTTACTAAAGGAGTAATGCAATCTAATGGAAGAAAATTAGTGGAACAGACTATGAAAGTAGCCGATGTTGCTAAGCTTGTTTTATTAATAGTAAAAATGCCTTTAGATACTAATATACTTAATACTACCATAATGGCTAATGAGATGCCTTACGTAGGTCGAGGCTAAAAAAATATTTATTTTTATTATTATGGTGCTAAGTTTAAATGTTTAGTAATTAATTTAAATTTAAGAGGTTAAATTTTGAGTGATCCTTTTTCAGAAATAGATAATGAAGTTAATGTAGAAAAAATTAAGAATTTTTTGCATAAGTACAAAATATATATAGTTATAGTATTATTCATTATCATAATTTTGCCATCTACTTTCTTTTACTTAAAGCAAAAGAACGAGAAAAAAGATGTTAAAGTATCGGGATATTTTATCGAAATTATTGCTTTACTTCAGTCTGATGAAGACCGGGCTTTAGAGGAACTAGAAAAGTTGTCTAAAATTGATCACCGCGGTTTAAATTTTTTATCAGAGTTAATAAAAGTAAAAATAAGTCTTAAAAATAAAAGATTTAAAGAAGCTCAAGATATTTTAAATGAAATAGAATTACGTATAAGTAACAAAAATAATAAGCTATTAAAAAAAATAACTACTTTCTATTATGCACAAGCCTCACTAGAGCTAAACGATGGTGAAGGTTTGAATGAAAAAGTTGGAGAACTTTTATCTTTTGGAGATAGCTGGGCACTATTAGGACATGAGATAAGGGGACATTATCATTTAAAAAATAATGATTATAAAAGAGCCAAAAAAGACTTTCAAAAGATTCTCAACGAACAACAATCTAGTCTTTCTTTAAGATCAAGAGCGCAGGAAATGCTACAAAATATTGATATGTATGATGAGACCAATAATTAAATACGTAATTCTTTTTCTTATCACTATATTGCTAGCAAATTGTGGAGCCAGAGAATTCTTTGGGTTCGAAGAAAAAAAAATACCTTTACCAGGAAAGAGATTTTCAATACTAAAAAGTGGAATAAATGATATAGAAGATATACGATCAGATTCAGACGTACTAATAAGCAATAAAATAGAAAATATCAACTGGGAACAGACCTATAACTCACCAACTCATTTATCAATAAATTTTTCT
>MDTB01208958.1_pt1 | contig 10129 bp, 10 predicted proteins | sample 811161 | NCBI WGS metagenome assembly MDTB01 (sample SAMN05326650, study PRJNA326480) | marine metagenome | isolation source: seawater | place: Mediterranean Sea | collected 2009
AATTACCAGACCCGGATCCCCAGGGCTTACCGGCACCAGAATTCTGTTGAGCAGTGGGCGGATAACGCCAAGCGCTACAATCGCCAAGATAAGAATGGTCGTGATCTGCTGGGACACTTCTTTGAACCAGGGTTGTTCGAACCACTCAACACGCTCGCCTTCAACAGTGGCCACAAACGGCGCACTCGATACAGCAAGATTATCACCGCGGGCATCGTCAATGCCAATAGCATTTCGCACCAATTCGCGAATTTCATCCAGCTTTTCTTTCGATAGCGGCTCTGTTTCCAGCTGGCCAGTTTCAGGGTTTAGCACTTCGCCATCACGAACAAGAACCGAAGCAAAAACACGTGCGATCTGGTTTGACGGGTTCTGCGTCGTGGAAACAACGCGGCTTATCTCGTAGTTTCGCACCTCGTTAGTCGAGCGTGTGCGTGTCGACGGCCCATCGGCACCCTCCGCCTGCTCTTCAATCTCTGCCAGTTCGACTTCCGAAGGCGGTGTATTTGCCACCGCGCCGGGAATACCGCGTGCGCGACGTTCCGTTGTTTCGTCAGACGAAACTTGCTCGCTGCGCAGCGCATTGCCTTGCGGATCGACTTTCTCTTCCGTTAACTCGCTGCGGGTAAAATCGATATCGATATTAACCTGCGCGTTTACATTACCGGCACCGACAATCGGCGTTACCAGCGATACAATGCGCATACGGTAGATATTTTCCAGACGCATGCGATATTCCAGCTCGCTATCGCTCAGGCGACCGGCAGCATCCGCCGTTCCTTGCGACAACAAAGAACCGTTCTGGTCGATAATTGTTACATTTTGCTTGGGCATGCCCGGCACGGATGACGAAACAAGATGGACGATCGCATCAACCTGCTGGCGGCCAAGCACACGCCCATTTGCCATTTGCACCATTACAGACGCGGTTGGCTCAGGATTATTGCGCACAAACACCGATTTTTCTGGAATAGCCAAATGCACGCGGGTCGACACAATCGAGTCAATCTCGCTGATCGAGCGCGCCAGCTCAATTTCCTGCGAATGTTTCAGCCGCATATTTTCCACTGACCGGCTGGTGCCCATAGGCATATCGTCGAGCTGTTTGTAACCATCGGGCGTGGAGGCCGGTAGGCCCTGCGCGGCCAGCAAAATGCGCGACCGGTGAAAGTCGCTGGTCGGCACCAGCACTTCACCCGAACTTGGGTCTAGAGCCACATCGATACTGGCATTTTTCAGCGCATCAACAATGCGCGCTTTCTCATTTTCGGGCAGCGACGCATAAAGCGTTGTCCGCTCCGGCTGCTGCAAAAGCAAATAAGCCAGAAGGCCCAGAAACACCACGATCACCGCGGCGGCTGTCGGAATAGAGCGTTGAACGCTAGGCTCAGCGAAAAACTTGCGGACCGTGGAAACCATGTTCCGGGCACCCGTCTCCGCGGGTACAACCGCGCTATCGCCGCCTCTCATATCTACTGCTTCAGACATATTTCTTTCCAATCCCTAAATTTCTAAGCCATTACCAATCGCAACGCCGCTAAACCGGCATGTTCATAATATCCTTGTAAGCACTCAGCATTTTGTTACGGACGTTCAAAACCATTTGGAAGCCCAGCGATGAAACCTGCTGGGAGACCATGACTTTGGACAAGTCCTGCACTTCGCCCATTTCATACGCGCGCGTTAGCTGGGCGCTTGTGTTTTGGGCGTCGGCAACTTCTTGCACCGCGCCGCCCATGCGCTCACCAAAACTTGGGCCTTCGTTTTCCTTACCCAGCGCAGCGGCAGCGTTATCCAGAACCTGCTGGCGCATCGACACGGCATCGGTTGATATCGGTTTAATGGTACTCATCATCTACTCCTTACGAACCAACATGTTGAAGTTTCAGATCGGTCGGGGTGGCAAGTGCCAAACTTTGAACGCTCGGATCGGTTATAATATCGGAGGCGTTGATCACATTGCCCTCACACAAAACGAGAGCGCGCTGGAGAACATTTTCCAGCTCCCGCACATTTCCGGGCCAGTCATAGCCGGTCAAAACTTGCAGCGCTTCGGAAGACAGCCACGGGATTTGATCTTTGTTTTCGCAATGGCGTTTCAAAAGAACTGTCGAGATCGGAATAATATCCGCGCGTCGCGCCGACAGATGCAGCGTGGTTAATGGGAATACATTCAAACGGTAATAGAGGTCTTCGCGAAACTTTCCATCGCGAATTTCACTCATCATATCGCGGTTGGATGTCGCCAGCACGCGAACATCGACAGCAATATCCTGATGCGCGCCAATAGGGGTTACCGCCTTTTCCTGCAACACGCGTAGAAGTTTGGCTTGTAATGACATCGGCATTTCAGAAATCTCATCAAGCAATAATGTGCCGCCATCGGCCGCGCGAAAAATGCCCTTATTGGCCGAAGATGCTCCTGTAAAGGAACCCTTTTCATGGCCAAACAATATTGCCTCGAGCATGTTTTCGGGAATTGCCGCGCAATTAACAGCAACAAATGGCTGCTCACCACGCGTAGAATTATTATGGACGAAGCGCGCCAAAACTTCTTTGCCTGTGCCGGTTGGCCCATTGATAAAAACCGTCACATCCGTGGCTGCAACGCGGCGCGCCATGGTAAGAAGGCTCACGCTGGCATCGTCTGAGACGGCAACATTGCGGGCCTCGCTAACAAGCGTGGCCGCCATTTGGACACCAAATTCGCTATCCGCATCGCTGGCATTTCCTGGCAGCGCCATATTCCAGACACGCCCTCCCGTGCCGCAGGCTATTTTTGCAGCGTCGGCATTTTCCTGAATGATAAGAACATTGCGGGCCTTGGCTTTGCGGGCAAATTCGAGCAGCGCTTCAGGGCCACCCAATTTCTCAACCATTGCCTCGGACATAACCAGCGCATGACACGCCCGCGCAACCTCTCCAGCTTGATCGGTTACATCATCGACGATGGTCGTTTTAGCCATACGTGCGGTCAAGGCCTGAGACAATTGCTGGGCAATTGATAAACCAAAACTAAGAATACAAATCTCACCCATGCGGTGCTCCTTTTGCGTTGTACACGGACATAGGCAAGAAGCGGGCCAAACTGCAAAAACAGGTTAAATTTTCCTTAATTCAACTTATTTGGGCTATTTATGAGCTGTTTCCGTCATAACGTCAGGTCTAGTGTTCAAAATCCTGACACTATGCTGTAGATGTTTGGCGAATTGTTGACAGGGCGTGTTGCGGAGCGGTTTTGTAAAAAATGCAGGCGATTGACGAATTAATTACCGGCCAATCGGCACCGATCAAGGAGCTTAAAAACCTGATCGAGATTGTTGCGCCATCAGCCAGTTCTGTGCTGATCCAGGGCGAAACAGGTACGGGTAAGGATGTGGTCGCCAATGCCATTCATGCCGCTTCGCAACGCAATGGACGTATGGTTTCGGTGAATTGCGCGGCAATTCCGTCGGAATTGCTGGAGTCTGAGCTGTTCGGGCATGAAAAAGGATCGTTTACCGGTGCCGACCAAGCCCGCCAGGGGCGCTTTGAACTGGCAAATGGCGGCACATTATTTCTCGATGAAATCGGGGACATGAACCTCAATCTGCAATCGAAGCTCTTACGTGCGCTTGAGAGCCGCACCATTCAGCGCGTCGGCGGCAGTGACGATATTCCGGTAGATTTTCGCCTTGTTTGCGCGACGCACCGCAATTTAGACAGCTATGTCGATGACGGACGTTTCCGAGCGGATTTGTTTTTCCGCATTAATGTTTTCCCGATACAAGTACCTAGCCTTGCCGAGCGTTCGGTAGACGTTCCCGCACTGGTCGATACGATTATTTCGCAGATTGAGCCGCACACGGATCAGGAAATGCCAACTTTCGACGAAAGCGCGCTGGGTGAGATGTCGCGCTATAATTGGCCAGGAAATGTGCGCGAATTACGCAATATCGTCGAGCGCGCGGTGCTTTTGTTCAGCGGGCGTACAGTAACCGGCAAGGAAGTGCGTAATAATCTCTTGCGCCTCAGAGTGCCGAGCCGCAATGAAGAACAAGAAGCGCTTTGGGCAGCATCACAAGACCTTGAGGGCATTTCAGGCGATACAGACCTTGAGAGCCAGAGCCCGCTGCCGCATCCAACCCATTATAAAGAATGGTTTGCCTATTTCGACTCGATTGATCTGCGCCGTCACCTGCGCGATGTGGAAGTTGTGCTGATTGAGGCGGCGCTGGAAAAAACCAATGGTACCATAAGCGGTGCCGCTGATGCGCTGAATCTGCGGCGCACGACACTTATTGAAAAAATGAAGAAATTAATGATCGAAAAGCCAACTGACAGCTAAAAATCGCTATAGCGTATATGCTTTCATGGCTTTTTGCGACTGCGCGAGCGCACGGCGACCCTGCATCAACCCTTCTTCAAGCCGATCGATCATTTCTGCATTATGCGCTTCGGCATCAGCCAAAAAGCGCTGCAAATCATCATCGTTCTCCGGCATTTCAGTAATAGCGGTGCGCAACAAATCCTGTCGCCGCTGGTCGCACGCCAAAGCCGTGTCGAAATCACCCGCTGCCAAAGCGGTTTCAAGCGCGCCAGTTTCGGCAGCATAAGCGTCACGCAACAAGGTCATTTTGCAGCTCCTTGCGTATAAGCTACCTGCCAAGCGTCAAAAACCTCACCAAGCGTGGCACAGGCCGATGAACTGCTGGCATCATGTCCGGTGCGCATATCATTGATGATCGCTTGACGCGCGTATTCATAGAGCTGGAACAACCTACCCGCCAGCGCACCACCCTTATCCATATCGAGGCCGGATTGCAGCGCGTAAATAATCGTCAGCGCGCGGGAGAAGTGATGCGCGCGAATTTCTGGTTTGCCCTCACGCGGATTTACATGGGTGGTGAACAACCGCATGGATTTAATCAACTCACCGAGCACCACAAGCGTTGCTTCTTCCGCATTGCCAGCATAGAGGCCGGTTTCGGCTTGGGTTTCCTGGTAAGCAGCTTTCGCGCGGGCGTTGCCAGTCATAAAATTCACTCCTCGGCTTGTACGCCGGACCAATTTGGCATAAAACTTGCCTATGGCAGTTTATACATCCACCGACACGCCGTTTCGTGCGCCTTATGCCCTTGCAGGGATAAGCACAGCAGGCCAGCATGTCGCGTTGAATACATTTGCAAACCCCGTGCCAACTCTGCAGCAAACCGCAATGGGTATTTCGCCCGTCGGTGCGGCCAATGTTTCGCGTGCGACCCATGCCCACGTGCCGAGCCGCGCTGATGCTGATGCGCCGCGGGCCATGCGCACGCACCCGCGTCAAGCACCATCAACGGTTTTGACCGAAAACATGATTTCGTCACGCGCGGGGTTTCTGCCCGGCTTTCAGCATAATGTTGCCGCCGTGCGCATGGCGCTCACATCATCAATGCAGGCCGATATGCCGCGTTACAGCGGACAAGTGGACTTGCTCGCTTAATCATCTAGCCCGCCGGTTTAATTCTCTACTTGCCGTGCTTCGCGTTGCAAATCCAAATAAGCTTGGAATAAATCGGACTCGTTCACCACGCCGATCATACGCTGCGTGCCCGCCTCTAAAATCGGCAGGCTTTCGCCCACAAAACTACTCGCTACCTGCACAGCATCAGCAACCGATGCCGCGGCCTCAATAATCAGCGGTTCTTCCTCAAGGTATGCCATCACCGTGTCCTGCTTGCTAGATGCCTGCGCACCATCATCCCCTTGTTCAACGAGAGAAAACAGCGCAACTTTGCCGAGAAAAATAGCACTATTATTAAGAACATAGGCTTCTGATACCGCCGCTGCCGCCATTTTTGCCACAGCATCGGCGCGCGTACAGCCTGGCTTAAGCGCCAGATATTCATCTCGGCGCATATAGTCCTGAACCGGTAATTCCGACATCCGCAAGTAGCCGCGCCCCATAGTGATATCAATATTGCGATCTTTCAGCTGCCGGCTGAAATAGGAATGCCCGAACAACAGATACGAAACCAGCGTCGACATCACCACGCAAATCATCGCCGCGACCGCGAATTCATATGACCCACTCAATTCAAAAACAATCATTACAGCCGATATCGGCGCGCCGATAACCGACGCACTAACCGCCGCCAATCCGCCGACAGTGAGTACTGGTGCCAGGCCAACAAAGCCCAGCATGGCGGCAAGTTTCGCGCCGATCATGCCACTGCTGGCCCCGACAAGCATGGCCGGCGAAAATACCCCGCCAAAAAGCCCCAGCCCTAGACAAATTGCGGTAACACCAATTTTCGCGACCAGCAACATAACTAAAAACTGTAAGGCCATGTCGCGCGCAAAAATATCATTGATGACATTTGTGCCTAGACCGAGGATTTCTGGAATAAACGTGCCGACAAGCCCACAAATGATAGCCGCCATGAGTGTGAGTGTGGTGATCGAAAAGCCCGTCATTTTCCCCAGCCGCCCGATACCGCGCACCGACAACATGAAAAACACGGCGATTAATCCGAAAACCACACCTGAACTGATCAAAAATGGCAATACACCAAACAATTCCGGTGCATCATATTCGATGACGAATAATTGTCGTGTGCCAAATAACGCGCTGCCAACAGCCGAGGCGGAAATGCCCGCAACTGCGATAGGTGCAATGGCGCGCAACGAGAAATGGCGCACAATAGCTTCTTGCGCAAAAATAATGCCCGCAATCGGTGCCCCGAAACCGGCCGAAATCGCGCCGGCAACCCCACAACCAATGAAGACATCTGGCGAGAACACGCGGCCAGAAAGCCGGTGAAACAAGCTGCCCATAACCCCACCAAAATGCACCAGCGGCCCGTATTGACCGACCGATGCCCCACCACTTGCGGAAATAAAGGCCGCCAGTGTTGATGCAAACCCCTTTTTGTGGTCGAGCCGGGTATCGGGCATGTGCGCTGCATAAATGCTATCAGCTGGCGTTTGCCAATTATCAATCCCAGCAAGCCTACGCGTCGCTAACACCAGTACGGCGGCGGCCAATAGCCATAAAATGACGATCGGATTGGCGGACAACCCGAATAATTCGCCGCTGAACCTGTCCATGCCCATGCGCATATTGGTGAAATACACAACGCCGAGAACAAATCCGTTCGACACGACCGCCATAATACTGCCCGAAATAATCCCGAGGCCAATACTGCGCAGCAAATCCAACAAAAGAACCTTCATGCGCTAATCATGCCGGACATTTATTCCCGACACTATCGAAAGTTTAAGAAAATCCAGAACAGCGTCTAAAGCAGGGAAAACAGGGAGACTTCCTCGGCGACCAGTTCGCCTAGCCAGTCGATATTTTCTTCATCGGCAAGCTTCCAGCTTTCCGGCGCGAAAAACTCCGTTTTTGCGCGCAAACCAAAAACAAAACTGCGAAAATTGCGCATTGTTTGGTCAACCGAATAATTCGGCTCACGATCAGGGTCTAACGCGGTCGACAAAAGCGATTTCATCTTGCGCGGCTTGCCTTTGCTTTCGAATTTTGTGCGCTTGTAAATGAAGCTATGCAGACATTCAGCAGCACCGTCTTCGCCAATTTCAGCTAAAAAGCGCAGCAATTCTTCGGCACCTTCCGAGATAAGCGAGTAGCTCACAACTTCATAATGTTCACCAAGGCCGCGTTCATATTTCTTGGCGTATGCGTCCAGTTCCAAATCACGCGAGATGAAATCCAGCGCTGTATTGGCACTGGCAATATCAAAAATCCATTGGGGGCAAAAGTTCATACTCTACGACCAGCCGCTATCAGATAACACAGATTTCAATTCTGCGCCTATTATTCATATCGGTCAAACGATCATCGTCGTCAAGCGTTAGCGAATGTTTTCCCAAGCTTCGAGCAGGTCTGCGACAATATTTACGATATTCTTGTCGCCAGTGAATTCTTCGCGCGTGCGCCCGTCGATAAGCTGTTGTTGTATATAAAGATACAAAGTCACTAGATTTTCCGAGACTTCGCCACCTTTTTCGGTGTCAATACTGGAAAGAAGCAGATGCAGCGCCGTAAATGCCTTAGAGTAATGGCGCGCTTGCTCGCTCAATTCGATCTCGCGGTCAGACACAATAATCGTCAGATGTTTCCGCAATTCTTTAAGAATGAGCCGCACGATTTCATGCTGATCTTCTGTTTGTTCAACAAAGTTTGTTTCCTGATTTTCATAGGAACGTCGTGCTTGTTCATAAAACATTTTTTCCACCTAACTTTTGCTAGTCAGGTTAACGTCTTTAAGCACCGAAATTTAGTCGTCCAGCCAAAAATAAAATAGGTCAAATAAGTGCGTGCCTTGGCATAATTTTTGCAGCAATTCAGTCGTAGATCTGTGAGACAAATAATGTGGGCACTCTAAATGAGCGTTGACTATCTAAGTGCGTTAAACTCGAAAGGGTCTGGGCTGAACATAACCCAGATCGTGGATAGTCTTGTCGAAGCTGAAACTGCGCCCCAAAAAGACCTTCTCCAAACTAAAATTGACACAAAAAACACCGCAATCTCTGCGCTTGCGACATTATCGTCAGATCTGAGCGCGCTCAAAACCGGCATGGCAGGTTTCGCTGGCACCTCAAAATACGTTGCAACCAGTGCTAGCACCGCAAATACAATCTCTATAACCGATACATCCAAAGCTGCGGCATTTGCTTCGGATGTTACCGTGACGACGCTCGCAACCTCGCAAACGCTAGAGTTTTCTGGTTATAGTTCGCCAACCGCAGCGCTATCAACCGGCTCTATATCTATCGATTTTGGTACATGGAGTGCCGACGAGACGACATTTACGCAAGATACGAGCGTGAGCGCCCTCACCGCAGCAGTTACAAGCTCGAACAATACCTTAGCCGGCATCGCGACGACCTTGAACGCGCTTACGGGCGTATCGGCCAGTGTAATTAAAAAGGGTGAAAGCTCTTATTCTTTACTGGTGCGTTCCGAAACCGGTGCCGATAATGCGGTACGCCTGACGGTAACGCCGGATTCTGCGGGTTCAGCGATCACTGCGCTGGACACAACTAGCGATAACGCAACCCACCAGACCGTTGCCGCCGCTAATGCCGCGCTCACGGTCGATGGCATATCCATCACGCGCGAAACCAACACTATTTCTGATTTGTTTGAAGGCTATACGCTAGACCTGACGGCAACGACATCATCATCGTTTCGTATGTCCAGCGTTCTGGATGCCACGTCGGCTTACAATAATCTGACAAGTTTTATCGATACGCTGAACACAACGCGCGCCAAATTAGACGCCCTCACGCAAAATGGCAGTGCAACGACCGACAAAGGCGAGCTGCACGGTGATCCGACGGCGGAAGCGATCGTCAAAAAATTACGCGCGATCACAAATGGCGCGCTCACCGGGTTTGGCGCTTCGTCTTTATATCTGTCGGATCTGGGCGTGCGTACTAACCTAGATGGCACGCTAAGCGTGAGCCAAACGCAGTTTAACACTGCTTTCGCGCTCAACTCGACCAGCTTCGATGCCATTTTTAACTCCATGGCAACCTCCGACAGTGAATTTCTGTCGGTTTCAGTGTCAGAGAACATCGATGTCACCCCAGGCACGTATGCATGGACATTCGATAGCAGCACAAATGTCGCAACATTGGGGGGCACAACACTCTCCAGCGCCACGGATACTGACGGGAATACCTTTTATAGTGCATCGACAGGTGACCTTGTCGGTGTTGAAGTGACCCCAAGCCAGACCGTCACATCTGGCAATATATATATTGGCACAAGTCTCATCGACCTTTTGTCAGACTATATTGATACAGCTGTAAAGTCGGCTGGCGACCTTGCGAGCCGCAAAACCCAAATTACATCCGAACTTGCTGATTTGACATTGGACAAAACCAGCCTTGAAACACGGGCCGAGAGCATTCGAACCCGTTATACCAAGCAATTCTCCGCAATGGAGGCGCTGGTAACCAGTATGAACAATACAGGCGAGTTCCTGACCAATATGATGGACGCTTTTAATAAAGACTCATAAGTAAGGCCATAAGGCAGGCTCGAAGCGCCCTTCAAACAAAATCGTTAATTTTTCCTAAACAAACTCCCCACGTGTCGTTTCTATTCCTGGAAGCGATATTGCTTCCGTTGTTTAAC
>MDTB01010540.1_pt1 | contig 10128 bp, 15 predicted proteins | sample 811161 | NCBI WGS metagenome assembly MDTB01 (sample SAMN05326650, study PRJNA326480) | marine metagenome | isolation source: seawater | place: Mediterranean Sea | collected 2009
ATACTTCGTAATGTCATTTGCGAAGCAAAAAGATATATCCAACTAAGTAAATTCACTTCGTGAATGTTTTGAGGAAAAGAAAAAACTCTTTTTTCTTTCCCAAAATCAATTTTTATCTATTCATCACATGACTTTCTAATGGAAAATCGGATTTATCAATAGGATCTTCAATTATCTCATCAAATAAAATAATACAGTAGGTAAAAATAAAATTTAATATCATTATCTTATCTATTAATAAAAACCTGTTTTTAAAAAGATTTTAAAAAGAACTTTTCTAAAAGTCTATTATAGATGTTTTACATTAAGTTTCCTAACGAAGATTTAAAAGATAGAAAAATTGCAGGATTTGATCTTGATAATACTATCATTACAACTAAGTCTGGTAAAAAATTTCCAAAAGATCAAATGGATTGGAAATGGTTGAATACAAATGTTAAAAATAAACTTATTACCTTATCAAAAGAATATGTTATTGCAATTTTTACTAATCAACTTGGCATATCATTAGGTAAACAATCTAAGTCAGAATTAATTGATAAGTTTAGTCATATATATAAAGAATTGGATGTCCCAATCATATTTTTAGTATCGGATCGTAAGGATTTCTATCGCAAACCAGGAGTAGGGATGTGGCAAGTATTAGAAAAAGAGGGAATTATTAAAGAAGGATCTTTCTATGTTGGAGATGCGGCTGGCAGGGAAACTGATTTTAGTAATTCGGATAAAGAATTTGCACTAAATATTGGAATTGATTTTTATACACCAGAAGATTTTTTTTAAGTATTTATTTAAAATAATCTTTTGAATTTATTCTAAATAAATTTAAAAACATGGAAACTGAATCAGAAGATATCAAATTATTTAGTAAAAAAGGAATTCTGGTCTTTGGTGCAATTTTTTATTTATCTAGTCTGATCTATGGACTTATCATAATGAGAAATTTAAAATGGGCAAAAGATAAAACATATATAGCGATTACTATTTATTCAATTATAATAATATTTGATGTATTTCTTTGGTATATTCTAATTAGATATAAATTTTTAAGATCAAGGACTCGAATTAGGAATAATCAAGATAATAATGAAACACAATGGTATCAAATGATAGATATATACAATCTAATTTTGAAATAACAGAAGAAGTTGATATTAATCAAAACATCGATAATAATTTAGAAACACCAGAAGTAAAAAAATGTGTTATTTGTGATGAAATATACTCAAAAACAGATAACAATATTAAATATATAAAACTAAATTGTAATCATGATTTTTGCGAAGAATGTATATCTCAATGGTGTATAAAAAAAAATTCATGCCCAATGTGCCGATCGGAAATAATTAATCAGAGTCATTTAGAAGTTGTTTAGTTTATATACAAATTTTTTTATATAAATTTGTATATATATGTTCCAAACAAAAGCATACATTGCTAAATCTACAAATTTATTTCTTGAAGAAGGATTAATTCCTAGAAGAAATGTTGGTCCAGATGATATTCTTATTGAAGTTATGTTTGTTGGTTTGAATAAACATGACGTAGTAAATTTAACTAAAGAAAATAATATCTTTCCAATGGTTCCCGGTTTAGAAGTTACTGGAGTAGTCCAAAACGTTGGAACTAATGTACTTTATTTAACACCAGGAGATGTTGTAGGAGTAAGTCGAGTTATTGATTCATGTAAAATTTGCAATATGTGTTTGAATAAACAATTTCAATATTGTGAAAAAGGACCTACTTTAATTTACAATTCTAGAAATGAATTTAATTCAATGGAATTGGGCTTTCCAACATTTGGAGGTATAAGTCAAGTGATAGTAGTAGATAAAAATCATGTAATAAAAATACCAGGAAACATTAATTTAGCTAGAATGACTCCGTTGTTATATTCTGGCATGTTAGCATATTCTCCTATTAAAGACTATTATTTAAAACCAGGTGATAATTTTGGTGTAATTGGACTTAATGAAATAGGAAATATTGCAATTAAATTTGGAGTAGCCATTGGAGCTCAAGTAACTGTATTTGATTTTTCTGAAGAAAATAAATCCTACGTCTTATATGAGTTAAAAGCTGATAAATTTATAAAGATTGATGATATCGATAAATCTATAGAAGGTTCATTTGATTTTATTTTAGATACTAGATTTGAAGACAATGGAATCAATAAAATAGACTCTTTTATTGATATTTTAAAATATGATGGATCTTTATCGATAATAAATACTACTCAGAATTTAATAAGTAGTAGTGTTCAAAATAAAAACATCGGTAACAAAACAATTAAAAAGTCTCCAATTAGTAGTACAAAAGAGATACAAGAAATGATTTTTTTCTGTAGCAAATACAAAATTGATTGTGATATAGATTTAATTAGTGCTAATCAGATTAATGATTGTTTAAAAAAATTAGAAAATTCAAGTATTAGAAATAATACTGTTGTTGATGTTACTACAATAGATAATGAAAATAAAGATATAAATATAAAAGAACAAATTGATAAAACCATTAATGATTATATCAGTCAATATCAAGATGAAAATACTAAGTTTACTATAGAAGATCATGTTGAACTAGAGTCTGATAGTGAAGATTAAAAAAAAATTGAGTTATGATAATATTAGAATAGTCTTAGTATTTTAATGTATACTTTAGAAATATTATTGGATGAATCTCTTGATGAAACTATCAGGCAGTATTATACTCTTTTACAACTAAAAGAAACTTCAGATAGTGGAATAGATTTGGTTGTATCTGATCAAGTATCTTGTAAACCTGGGTCTGTATCAACTTTAAACTTTGGAATAAAATGTCAAATGACAAAAAACGGTGAACCTTCAGCATATTTTTTGTTTCCTAGATCAAGTATTTCAAAAACACCATTACTATGTGCAAACAGTGTTGGTATTATTGACAGGGATTATAGAGGAAATATAATGGGTAAAGTAAGATATTTGCCATTTGATCTAGAAGCTAAAGATCCATACCTAGTTGATAAGGGAACTAGATTATTCCAGATTTGTTCTCCTGATCTACACCCTATTAAGGTTAAACTGGTTGATCAATTAACTGAGACTTCAAGAGGTGAAGGTGGATTTGGATCAACAGGTGTAGGGTTATCTTCATCTTACTAGTAAAAAATCATAATAAATGTCACCAGTAGATTAAAATTACCAGTACCAAATTCTTTTAAAATAACAAGTTCTCTTTTTAAGATATGAAAGTTATTAATGCGATAAATTTTTTTGCTATAAGAATATCTGTAAAATTCATATAATTTTTTGTTAATAAGGAGATACATTTTACTAAATGTTGTATTGTAATAGCAAGTTTTTCTTATCATATGTCTTTTTTGTAAATAAAAATTATCAGTATTATATTTTTGATATGAAGAAATTGCTTCAGTAATACCAAATGATATTGATAAAATTAATAATCCTAAGATTATTATTATAAAAAAGAAAAGTCTCTTAAATTGAAAGTAGATAATTAATTTACAAAAGAGTGTACATAGTAATAAAAAATTTGTGACATTATCTGTAACAAGATCTAACATCATTCCAAATACTGTTCCCTGATTATATTTTCTTGCCATTCTTCCATCCATACAATCAAATAAATATCCAAGAAAATAGAAAAGAGGAGCTATTGTAAAGTTGAAATAAAAAAGAATAACTGATATCAATGTTGAAACTGTTGATAAAATTGTAATATGATTAGGAATAAATCCAAAATAATGAAAAATTGGATTCAAAAAATCTGAAATAGGAAAGAAAACAATCAAGTCAGCAGATGACTCATAATCATTATCATTTTCATATTTGCTCATTAATTAAAACTAAAGAATTTTTTTTAGTTTTAATTTATCATTAAAATATTCTGCTGTATCCATGGTCTTTATCTTTTTCACCTTCTATGATAGAAAATGCACCGTCAACCATTTCTTTTTTAACTTTTCCATCTTTGTCATCTTTAAAGCCGATATCAGGTCCTTTATTTATTTCCATAAGAGTACCTTCAAGATTTTCATCTGGGGCTAAATCAGCTCCAAAAATTTGGAATCTAACATGTTTTGACAATTTATCACAAGAACATATTTGTTCTGATAGTGCTACCATCACCATATTTAATTTTTTTATTACTTCATTATCCCATTTTTTAGCTTTTTCTGGCCCGAGTCTTTTTCTAAATTCGTCTACTGTTAGAGGGTTTTCTTCATAAACTCTCCTATCAATATAACCAGTAGTAATATTCTTATGAAAGTCCATTGAATATTTTTCAAAAAACTTTGGGGTATAGTAAACAAATCCATCTTTATAAACATATGCATTAATTACACCTTGATGGCAAATAACAAGAATATAGTATCTTAAATTAACTTTTCTTTTAGAAATCAAGTAAGGGTTTTCTAAATAATCTTGAACTAATTTAAAACCATCTTTAATCGATGTATTGATTTCATCAATGTTATTTAATAATTTCAATCCTTCTTGTCTTTGCTGAAAGTTTTTTACAATAAATTTTGACCCTGAATGGATTGATTTCCTTAATTGGTAAAATTTTTTAAATTTATACATATCTTTTATATTGGATAAAACAAAAGTTTCAGGCATAATTGAACTAGCTTCGTTACCAAATTTTTTCTTAATTAATTGCCAAAGAGTAACTTTGGAAGCGATCCAATCACAACCATCTATCATGAATATTTTTTTACCAGATTTTTCATTTTTAAAACCTCTAACATTATCTTCACAATATGTATATCCACATGGTAAATAATAATCCCATGAATTATCACCTACTTTTTTCATCTTGCGTTTTTTTAAAGCTAAAACAACAGCTGTAGGTAGATAATCACATTCTGATTTATAGTTTCCAAATAATTCCATATTATTTCTTGAGCAATGAAAAAATACTAGTAAGAAACATGTGATATAAAAAATGTTAATAGATTTTTCATCTAAATTAAATATCATTACTTACTTTTAGAAAAAAAATTAGTAAAAAATTGATATTAAAAAATATACCAATATACATCACATTATAATGGAAAAGTATTATTCGAGGAAAATAATGGTATTAGATACTGAATATGAAACTAATCCAAAAAGACTTCTCTCATTGGCTTACTTTTTATACTCTTTTGAAGATAATAAATGGAATAAAACAGGGTCTGTATATTATGTAAAATATGACCCTGAAATATTTGTTGTAGATGAAAATAGTGAGGCATTTAAATATCATAAATTGACTAACGATTTTTTGCAAAAAAATGGACAAAGTTTAAACTCTATAATGATGGCCTTTTATAGTTCATTATCTCAGATAGATGTTTTAGTTGGTCAAAATGTAATGCAAGCAGATATACAATTAGTTAGAAAGGAATCAATAGGTGAAGGTTTATGGTTTGGTAAAATCAGAGAAAGATTAAAATCTATAAAAATTTTTGACACAATGATGGCTTTTAGGGATAAAAATCCTGAAGAAAGATCTTCTTTAGATAATATTTATAATTTTTTATTTGAAAAACCAATGAAAAATCATCATGATGCAAGTTATGATTGTATAAACACTTTTAAAATCTTTGAAAAGATGGTTCAAGATGAATATAAATTTGAAGAACAAGAAATTGAATTCTGTGAAGATATTTTAGATGGGCTTATGAAAGAGACAAAAAAATGTTTTATATGTGAATCAAAAATACCTGAAGGAAATAATGTTTATAGATTTAAAAATAAGAATAATTTATCAAAAGTAGGGGATAGGAATTTTTCAATATGTAACAATATATTAAAGGAGAATGACGAGATATGTAAAAAATGCTTAGGAAATTTAGAAATACTAATAACTAAAAATAACAAAATGTTAAATTTAGTTAAATTAAAAACTTATGATTCTAATATTAATGATTTCTTCGAGATAATTGGTTCGGAAAATACAACAGTATATTTGGTATCTCATTTCAAGGATAAAGATGAAATCAAGAAATTAGGTGGTAAATGGGATAGTAAAAAAAGATCATGGTATTTTACATATACACCAAAAAACAAGGATAAAATAAATAAATTTTCAAAATGGATTCCAGAAAAAAATATTGAAGTTTAAAATAAAAAAAAAATTTTTTCATTTATATTATAAAGTCGCAGATGGAACATCTTCCATATGAACTAGTAATTCATATTCTTGAATATGATATTACATTCAAAGAAAATTTTAAAAATTGTATTATGGAGTTAAAAAAACAACATAGAAACTTTATTAACATCTCTTTAACATTTAATAATGTTTCTGATAGTCACAAAAGATACTTTATAAAATACGATCCATTGTTTTTCAAATTCTTTTTTAAAAACTTAAAGTAATTTCTTAACTGTAAATAGAATAAGAGCAAATGTAAATGCCCTAGCTAATATGATAACTATCGGATCATCAAATTTTATAACCATCTTATAAAGATCAATAGTTTTTTCATGTGAAAATAATGAAAATAGTAGCACTAGTATTGCATATTCTTTTAGATAATAAATAATTTTATTCTTTGGATTTGAATCCACACTTTGTTCAGAACCCATAGATTCAATAGAACCTTTTGATTCAATAGATGCCATAGATTCAATTTCTTTATCTGATAGAATTGTAGTAGAAATAGGAATATTTGGATCATATTTTGGTATTGTAGATTGAATAGGTGAATTAGTACTTAGAGTTCTAATGTTATTTTCAACATTTTTTACTAAATTGTTAATATTGTGTTTAGGTAAAGAGTTAATGGGAGTTGCCATTTCAAAGTTTTGACTCATTATATAAAACTTAGAAAAAAATTTTATAGTTTGCTTTTGTAATCATTCCAAGCATATTCTAAAACTTTATATTTATTTTTGACAACATCTCTTTCTAGTTCATCTTTTTCTTCCGATATCCATTCTTCTTTTGGTCTAAAATAATCTAAACTTTTTGATAATTCTAAAATTTTTTCAAGTTCGTTTAAAGTAAGGTTTCCTCTTATAGATTCTTGATTTAAGGTAAAAAATACTGCACATTCAATTTTGTCATTAGTTAGATGTGGAGATATATTAGTACCATATTCATCTTTTACATAATAAATATTTATATTATGCATTAAAAAAGCTAATTCTTTTTTGATGTAATGTTCCTCTTCAAATAAATTTTTACAATAGACATCCATATCCCCTCTAACAACGTCTTCTCTAAATTCTCCATCTTGTAATACAACAACTTTTGTATTAACTCTAGTATCTAATATTTCAAATAAATCTGATTTTGTCATATTATCTAAAACCATACTTTTATCTTTATTGTTGGGTATATGAGTTTTTAAAATAACCATGTTTCCAAATACTGTTTCTCCATAAGAATTTATCATAGTAGCGAATTGATTTTCATATTCAACAACAAATTTTTCTTTATCATAGATATCCAAAAAATATATTTCATAAAAATATTCCGGTTTGTCGTAAATTATATGCGAAATAACGTTTCTATCACATTCTTTATACTTATTAATTTCAAAACTTTCGGCAAGTTTATCAAAGAAGTTATCTGGTTTTGCTTTTACAATTTTAGTAAAATCTTGATTTACTAGCTTTGTAATATACCCGGGATGATTAAAATCGAATTCTTTTATGTTATTAGGAGATATAACCATAAATTCAAATTCATCCTTGTTTTCAAATTTAACATTGTCAACATTAATCAAGTATTTTTCCATTAAATCATATTATATTATTTCTCTAAGAAACTTCTTGATTAATTAATTTTAATTCTTCTAATTTTTTATAAACATTACTAATCTTTTCTTTTTCAAGAACAGTAACTGAATTTTGTGTAAAGTATTTAAATTCATTGTTAGCATCACAAGGTATAAAGTCTTCTTTTGAAACATAATAAATGTATCTACCTTTGTTCATCTTTTTACTATCTAATCCTTTCAAAGAGATAACTTTTTCACCAGCATTACTTAATTCAATACCTTCTTCATTAATATTAAAGCTATCAACTAATGATAAAACTGGATCATTAAAGGCATAAATTGGGCTTTTATTTGGATGTATTTTTGATCCAATGTTATATGGTTCATTGGAACTAAACCACAATCCTTTTCCAGGAATTTTATTTTTAGAATGCATTTCCAATATATTAATAATTTGCTCGAGCTTCATTTTTGTGTATCCTGATTTTAAGTAACTTTCCTCAAAATTCATTCTTTTTTTATATTCTTGTCTATAATCAAGAAATTCAATAGGAAAAGTACCATTTAAAATTTCAGATTGATGATTTGTTAGATTATTTTTTATATTTTCTCTAACTTGTTCTTTGATGTTATTATCTAAAATAAATTTATTTGAAATTAGAAAATTAACTTTTTTAGATAAAAGCCTATAATGATGATTTTTACCTACTAGAATACATTTTTTCTTTGAAGGAATTAAGTCGTATACTTTTTTAATCATATTGTCTTCCCAATATTTTGTCATTTTTTTATCAACATCTTTAAATTTATCATTTTTATTTTTTTTTAATCTTGAATAGCTTTTAAACATTTTACTCATTTCCTCATCATTTAGAATATCATTATATATTACATCTAAATCAATAATATTATATTTTTTAATTTTATTACATAAATTTTTTAATTTAATTTTATCTTCTTGATTCAAACCTACAATATGACAAATTATCTTATTTTCATTTAATCTTTCCATTATTTATTAGTAGAAATAATTATAATCTAATATAGAATTTTTTATTTTCAAATAAACTTCAAGTTCAACCTTAGTAAATAAATCATAAGTTTTGTTATATTTTTCAGTCAAAGAAATTACAATCATACAAAATGATAAATAAGCTTTGTTTAATTGACTTGACTTTATAAACTTTACTGTATTATCAACCCAGGGTCTAAAAATTTTTCTAGCATTTTCGTAACTTTCAATTTTGTCAAATCTACTCATTAGTTTATCTAAATATGACCAATAAGCTCCCATTACTTGTGGATGATTTTCTGCTACCCAGGTTCCAAAACGGCTAAGGATCATAAATTCGTTTTTATCTATGATCTCTTTTTTATTTAGGTAATTACATATCCAACTTCTTGATTCAATATCCATATATATAAACTTTTAGAAAAAAAGTATGTTTAAAAAAACAATTGTAAAAAATTATTTTTTTAATTTACTTCCAAATTGTAGAAACATTTTAAAACTCCCATATCGGAATATACCTCTAAATAAATAAATTCATCTTTGTAAATCATAGATTTGTTATTTAATTCAACTTCAATACTATGTATATCATTTGCTTTATTTACATTGACAACATCCAAATTTAGTTTTTCATATTTATTATAATTAATGTTGTCACCTTCATTTATTAGAAAATCACTTTTGGAGTTTTTTATTTTTTTGATTTTTTTAAACTTTTTTTTTTGACTCTCTAGTTTAATATCAAAAATATAAAAGTCTTCGGATTGATCAATGCTTGCATACAAGTATTTTGAAAAACTTTTGGATTTTTTCATTTGAGTTAAACTGTATGACATTGGTTTTTATATATATAGGTAAGAATTTTTTAATTTGGAGGGGAAACGAACATTGTATTAAAATCAACACCAATAAAGTAACATGTACATACTGTCTTACCAGTATCATTTCTTGAAAATTCTACATAGAAGTTTTCATCTTTTTGGGTAAAATTGGAAGAACTGTGATCAATTATTCCATTCATTGAATAATTATTACCATTAAAAGGTAATTCAGTTACATATAAATTAAAACTAAGAATGTTTTCATAATTAATTTCGTCGTCAACTTCAACAATATAACAATATTTTTTATTTTCTAATTTATTGAAATTTTTAATACTTTGGTCTTTCATTTCTAATTCTAAACAAAATAAAAATTTACTGTTTGAATTAGGTGGATCGGAAAATCCATGATAAGATTTAGTATAATTAATTGGAATAGGCTTAGAAGCACTCACAAGATTTCGAGTGGACATTAGCTATTATTAATATTACAAGTATTTTTTTTTTAAATCAAACATTTTTATATATTTTTTTTGGATATAATGATTAAAAATCTTTTATCCAATTTTTAAAATTCA
>MDTB01102331.1_pt1 | contig 10128 bp, 6 predicted proteins | sample 811161 | NCBI WGS metagenome assembly MDTB01 (sample SAMN05326650, study PRJNA326480) | marine metagenome | isolation source: seawater | place: Mediterranean Sea | collected 2009
GTAAACCTCACTTCAATTGATACCAGTTCGGATTCTGATATTGAAAATGTTTTTCTAAGTGGGGTGGCGGTTAATCCATACGGTGTGGGTCTAAAGGAAGTAGAGTTTTCATTTTCAACAGGTTCTAACTCTTTTTCCAGTGATGCAAATGGATCCTTTCTCAAACTTTTAGAGAAAGGGTATTCGGGCATGATCACCCCTTATAAAAGTGGGTATTCTTTTTCCCCAAGTAGTCTCGCGGTAGAAAACATATCAACAAACTCTATGGGTCATTCTTTTATAGGTGCACGAAAATCAGTTGTTTATGTTAATCACCAATCTACAGGTTTAAATGACGGAACCAATTGGAACAATGCTTACACAGATCTTACAGATGCATTGGAACTTGCAGATTCTTTTACAGAAATATGGGTCGCCCAAGGTACTTACCGTCCTTCATCCGTACGCTCCGGTTCTTTTGTTTTACCCGGTTCAGTTACTGTAATGGGAGGATTTAAGGGAGATGAATCCACTTCTGGAGAGAGAGATACTTCCTTGAATCCAACAATCTTATCTGGAGACATTGGAGTGGTTGATGATTCCATTGATAATTCTTTTCATGTGGTGATTCCATTGGAAGGGTCTGTTCTTGACGGTTTTATTATTGAGGATGGAAATGCAACTGAAAACTTCACTGATGATCGAGGAGTCGGGGCGGGGTTATGGGCGGAAGGTTCTGATTTTACGATTCGTAATTGTCAATTTAGAAATAATTGGGCTTTTCAAGGTGGCGGAGCAATTTGGACAAAGGATTCGAATGCAACATTTTCCAATTGTACATTTCTATCGAACTCTTCGGGGTCCATTGGCAGTGGGGGAGCCATTTGGGTATCTGACTCAAACCTCACCTTAACATCCTGTACATTAACTCAAAACAAAGCAGCTTTTTTTGGAGGAGCAATCAGAGCAGATACGAGTACATTAAATATAGATAAATCATCTTTGTTGGAAAATCAGAGCTTCGTTTCAAACGGAGGAGGCTCTATTTATCAAAACGGCGGATCTTTTTCGATCGTATCTACAAGCTTTTCTTCAAATCAATCCATTCATGAAGGCGGAGCAATTTTGATCGAAGATACAAATGGTACAATATTAGACTCCAATTTTACGAATAACCATAATTCGGAATATAATGGAGGAGGGGCTTTATTTATAGAAAACTCGTCCCCCACAATTTCTAATTGTAAATTTACTGGGAATAAGACTGATGCCAATAATTATGGGGGTGCCATTAAATTAGTATCTTCTTCAGCCGTCATTAAAGAGAGTGTTTTTCAGTTTAATCAAAGCACGAAAAACTCCGGGGGAGCCATTTTTATTGATGAATATTCAGCACCTGTTTTGTCAAATAATGATTTTCTTTATAACAATGCTTCGAGTTGGGGTGGAGCAGTCTATTCAAGAGGCTCGCAATTAATTTTGAACGGAGGGCTCTTCCTTGGGAACTGGGCAGGCTATGGTGGTGGTATAGCCACGAATGGAGTCCTAGGCATTCAGTGCGAAAATATCAGAATCTTTGGTAATGAGGCGAATATGTCCAATAGTGCACAAGGGGGTTTTCTGTACCTTGGCAATGGATCCACACATTCAAAATTCTCCAATTGCGTTATTGCCAATAACAAATCTTCGTACCGTAATGGGGTTCTTGCAACCAGTGGCGAAGTTAGCTTTATCAACTGTACTCTATTCGGTAATGAGGCAGTTGAGTCTGGCGCAGTTTCGCTTCTGTTTTCAGGAGATTCATTAATTTTTGAGAATTCAATATTGTGGGCCAATAGTGATACAAATAATTATGAGGTTTATGTTAATACCGGAAGTGCTTCCGTCGAATATTCACTGTTGAAGCCAGAGAATTCACCTGGCATTGCACAAGGTACAGGAATTGTTTCAATCGATCCATTATTTGCAGATTCAAATGGTGCCGATGATATATTTGGCACTGAAGATGATGATTTTTCGCTGTTAGCGGGAAGTCCGGCGATTGGAAGTGCTTCCTCAGCTTTTTCAAGCTATCATACAAGTGATATTCGAGGAAGGACTCGAGACAGTTCTCCTGATATTGGGGCCTATGAATACTTTTTTAATTCCAAGCCTGTGTTTTCTGTTTCCACGAATTTCTCAGTTTTTGAAAACAATAATATAGTCGCTGATCTAAATGCAACCGATGCAGATGGAGACAATCTGAGCTTTTCTTTAATTGCCGGTGCTGATAGATCCCTTTTCAGAATCGATGAAAGTAGCGGTTCGCTAAGCTTTATTGAAGGACCAAATTTTGAAATTCCACTGGATGTAGATGGAAATAATATTTATGAAATAACTATCGCGGTTACAGACGGTTACCTTTCAGATCAGGCGACTTTTCTTCTATCTGTTTTAGACGTTGAAGAGGCACCTTATTTTGTTGGAGATAGTTCATTTTCAGTGTTGGAGAATAATATTATAGCTGCTGATTTAAATGCAACTGACGCAGATGGAGATGAACTAACTTTTTCGCTTTCAGGAGGGACGGACCTATCCAAATTTTCAATCGATCCAAAAAGCGGAACTCTTCGCTTCATTTCTAGTCCAGATTATGAATACCCAGAGGATTCAGGTTTTGATAATACTTATGAAGTACAAGTTAAGATAAGTGATGGTAACTTAAGTACCCTTCAGTCTTTGCTAATTCAGGTGGCAGATACTGACGAAAGAGCACTTTCTTCAGACGATGTGATTTTATTAATCAATGGCTATTCGCTGGGAGGTGGATGGATGGAGGCATCTTGGTTTGGACAATATCATTCAACTTACTACCCATGGGTTTATCATTCTGACCTTGGTTGGATCTATGTCATTCAATCAAAATCTGGAGAATCTTGGATGTGGAAAAATTCGTTTGGTTGGTTTTGGACAGATATTGGCGTTTATCCTTACTTCTTTTTGCACTCGGTTCAAAGCTGGGCTTATGCAGGAACTGGTTTGAATTCAGGGAGATACTACTCCTTTGAAAATGGAAATGAAGATTGGATTAATTTGAATTAGCTTTCACGATAGATACCTTCCTCAATTATTCGGTACAATTTCTTGTGAGTTAACTGGTGTGCCAATCCCCAAAAAGTGGAAGTCCAGGAAAGGCAGGACAAATTTCTCAGTGAAATTTTCAGGCATTTTGTGACCGCCACCACGAACGGTAATCAAGCGACTGTCATTTTTGTGGGAAAGAATTTTTTGGTGCAAGATAAACGACTGGTTATAAGGCACCAACATATCTTTGGTGCCATGAAAATGAATAAATGGTGGTAATCCTTCTTTTACATGATGAAAAGGGGAAGCCTGCTTTGCCATTTTCGGAACCTCACCAATTGCACGGCCAAGCAATTTACTCTCAGGAGAATTGGGACTACTGTGAACTATTATACTTGGGTGATTGTCCATCTTCAGGAATTCACTAGGACCATAATAGTTAATTACTGACTGCACCTTGCTTGAATATTTTTTGAAACTACCAACACTGCCTTCCCATTCCTTTTTTCCGTTGGTAGTCCCAAGCATGAGTGCCAAATGTCCTCCTGCTGAAGATCCCCATACGGATATTCTTCTTCCATCATAACCATATTTATAACTTTTTGCACGCAACCACCGAATAGCAGCTTTGCAGTCGAATAATTGAGCGGGCCAATTTTGTTCTGCACTAAGACGATAGTTTATGCTGGCCCCGAAATACCTACCAGTCTCCACGATTTTGGGCAACCGGGGTGGGTGTCCTCCACTTTCCTTGCTTCCCTGCCGCCAGCCTCCACCATGAATCCAGACAATCATTGGAGGTAAATCTGATTTGTCTCTGCTTAACTTTTTATGATTTCTTTCCTTGGGAATGAAAAGGTCTAGTTCTTGTCTGATATTATTTTGGTTAGAATAAGGTAGGTTACGAATTACTTGAAAGTCGTTCTGCTTTGCATCGATAGAATGGGGAGAAATTGAAAGACAGCTTATTTCTAAGCAAGTTAGGATAGCTGATAAAGTAGAAGTTTTAATTTCTGGAATCGCTTTATTTTAATAGGCGTGAGGCACTCCCAAGAATTTGCATGAAAAGGGGGAAATCAAACTTCTCTTTTTTGATAACTGGAAAATCCGGCCAAGTTGGCAATTCTTCTAGAACCTTTGATTTTCCAAAGGAAAGATTCGGTAAAGAAAAGTTTCCAATCTGTGCACTTTTAAGATTTCCCTTTAAGTCAAAAGTTAAGGAAGATTGTGATGTGTTTTCTTCAGTTTGAGAATACGAAAAAATTGGGAGGGAAGTACCACCATTAACATTGCTAGCTACCCCTAACCAGATGACCTTGCTATTCAGAATATGTGAAAGAAGTACCGACCGACCCTTTGCAGTGCTCACATATGAGTTATCCATAATCTCAGAGCTTTTAGAAACAAATTCTTCAAATGAAGATCCAAAGTTAAGATTAAAATTGTAACTAAACGAGCCTGTTTCAATCTCACGGGAGATTCCTAATCTTGGGACAGGTATTGCACCAGTGCTCATAAAAGAAATAACTTCCTTGGAGTTCGGTGCAAGGATTGAAGATTTCCCTTTACTTGTCCTGTATGCCATTTGAATTTCTTTACCTTTGTAAAGTTGGATTTCTAAAAAAGGCGTAATTTTGGAGAAACCAATGTAAGCAACATAATCTTCCCCCGATTCTGAGTTGAAAATAGCTTTAATAAAGAATGCCTCTATTTCCTGACTGTAATTTTGGAAAGCTTTGCCTATGGAATCTTCAAGGACTTTTTTTCGATTCTCAAGAAACTGCAAACCATCAGAATAGGATTCTGATATGTCTTTCCATGCTTGACCAGTCCCCTCAGTTGAGGAAGTGATTTTTTTCAATACTGAAATCGCAGTTTTTGTATCGTCATTGAAATGAAGTGAAGTTGCCAGTAGGAATTGAATATTTGGGTCTTGCTTCCTAGCATTAGGTAAAGAATCAAGTAGTTTAAGTGCGACTTTAGGTTGAGGGTTTTGCGAAAAAATTGCTTGTTTAATTCTAAACAAAATCATCTCTTCAGAACTTGCTTGTTCCTTAGAAAGTTGGGCTAAATAAAAGTTCTGGCAAAATTTTGCATCCTGACCTGAAATGGTTGCCAATTGTTTGATTTTACCCAAGGCACTTTCCTTATTAAGGACAACTTCAACAGTCTTGCTAAAGTTAGAGTTTTTCTTTTCTAATCCAGATAACAACTTTAAAGAGGTTGAAGTAATTTCTTCAATTTCAGCTTTCTGTGAGAGCAAGAAAGTTCGCAATCTCAGCGATTCGTCTTTGAGTAGCTCAGGACCCTGTGCCCTGGCGATCAATAAAATTGCTCTTGAAAATGCAACGGCAAACTTTTTGCTGCTCAAGTCTCCTTCCTGAGCTTTTCTTTTTAGTAATTCTGTAAGTCTTGGAGAGCCCTTGTCGAAAGAACTAATATAATTCAAACTAGGCAGACTCTTGGTGTAATCAAAGAGGAGCATGCTAGTTGCTTGTTTTACCGTTTCAATATCATTGATTGCCTTTCCAACCATCATGAAATCGTGTGCCAATCTAGGTGCTTTTGGAGAGTCAGGATTTTTTGAAAGGAAGACCTTTGCATCATCGATGAATCCTCTGAAATCGGATTCCTTTAAATATTCCTCATAAAATGGGAAATCATTTTTTTCTTCCGCCAACAATGACTGGCTCAGAAAAACAAAAATTGGAAAGATTACTCTTAATTGCATGCTAAAGATCATTGGAATTCGGGAAATGATGTGTCAATGTAATCCGATCATCAAATTACAGCGATTTGGAGAAGGCTTCTAGGGTTTGATTTAATTCTATATCTCCGTGTGATGAACTGATGAAGCAGGTTTCGTAAGAAGAAGGTGGGAAATAGACACCATGTTCGAGCATTTTATGAAAAATAGATTTGAAACTATCGTGCTTACTGGCGATTGCTTGTTCAAAGTTTGTCACAGGCTTTTCACTAAAAAACAGGCAGTACATAGACCCAGCTTGGGGCACCTGCAGAGGAATTCCTTTACTTTCTGCGATGGAACGAAAGCCTTTTGCCAACTCATGTCCGATTTGTTCAAGTTTTTTATAGGGTGGTTCATCCCGAAGCATCTTAAGTGAAGCAATTCCAGCTGCCATAGCCAGTGGATTTCCACTTAGGGTTCCTGCTTGGTAGACGGGACCTAAAGGAGCCAGAAAATCCATAATGTCACTTCTGCCTCCAACGGCACCAACAGGTAGTCCACCTCCAATAATCTTTCCCATTGCAGTAATGTCAGGAATAATCCCAGTGGTTTCCTGAACACCGCCAATGAGTAGTCGGAAACCAGTCATAACCTCGTCAAATATGAGAATTGTTTTATGAACATTACATATATCCCTTAGGCCTTTTAGATATCCGGAATGAGGTAGAATTAAACCGCAATTGGCAGGGTAGGGCTCGACGATGATAGCGGCAATCTGGTCCCCAAGTTCGTCAAAGGTTTTATGGACTGCCTGTAAGTCGTTGTAAGGAAGTACAATGGTCTGTTCAGCAAAACTCGCTGGAATCCCTGCACTGTCAGGGTTACCCATGGTAATGGCGCCTGATCCGGCCTTAACCAGTAGACTGTCCACATGACCGTGGTAGCATCCGGCAAATTTGATAATTTTGTCCCTGCCTGTGAATCCTCGGGCAAGTCGAATGGAGGACATAGTCGCCTCAGTTCCACTATTACACATTCGAACCTTTTCAACCGAGGGAACGACGGTTGTGATAAGTTCTGCCATTTCAACTTCAGCTGGTCCAGGAGTTCCAAAACTTGTTCCTTTATTTAATGCCTTACCAATCGCTTCTCTTATTTTTGGATGATCGTGACCGTGAATAGCTGGTCCCCAAGTGCAAACATAGTCCAGCAGGGTCTGGTCGTCGGAGGTGGTTAAATGGCAACCTTTTGCTTTTTTTGTAAAAAAAGGAGTTCCGCCTACAGAGCGGAAAGCACGAACTGGAGAATTAACACCCCCAGGAATGACTTTTTGGGCTTTGGTAAATAAGTCTGAAGATTGATTCATAAAGGTTTAATTTTGGTATTTCTGTACGATTGGCATGCGTCGTCCCACACCAAAAGCAAGTGGCGTGGTTTTTAAGCAAGGGGCAGCCTGTTTTCTTTTATATTCATTAATATCTACAAGTCGAATGATTCGCTCCACCGTATTTGGTTCGTGACCAAGATCGATAATCGAAGCGATCGATTTTTTTTCTTCTACATAGGCATGGAGAATCCCATCGAGTTGATCATACGGAGGGAGTGAATCGCTGTCTTTCTGCTCAGGTCGAAGTTCTGCAGAGGGAGGTTTTTCAATCGTGTTGATTGGAATGATTTCACCTTTTCTATTCATATGCTTCGCAAGGTCAAAAACCTGACTTTTAGGAACATCCGCTATCACTGCGAGACCTCCACACATATCCCCGTATAATGTGCAATAGCCAACAGCGAGCTCGCTTTTATTTCCAGTGGTCAATAGCAAGGCTCCTAGTTTATTGGATATCGCCATCAATAATATTCCTCTTGAGCGTGCTTGAAGGTTTTCTTCGGTAATATCTTCGGCTAGACCTTCAAAAAGAGGCGAGAGCTCTGTTGTTGCAGAGTCAACGAGAGATTGAATAGATATGGTATGAAACTCGATTCCTAGATTTTTTGCCAAGTGTTGTGCATCATTTTTACTGTGGGAACTCGAAATAGAAGAGGGCAGGCTGATCCCGATGACATTGTTTTTACCTAAAGCTTCGACAGCTAAGACTGCGGTTACTGCAGAGTCGATGCCTCCGCTTAAGCCAACCAATCCTTTTTTGAAACCTGTTTTCTGGACATAATCACGTATACCCAAAGTAAGTCCTTTCTGGAGAGATTCCTCCGCAATGTTGGAGAGAAAATTATGTTTGGGTTTGTCGTTAAGGTCGTGAACTTCAATCGACTCCTCAAAAGACTTTGCCTGATGGAGAACTTGACCGTTAGAGTCCATTAGCACTGATTTACCGTCGAAGATTAATTCATCATTACCTCCAACCGAATTGACATAGCATATGGGACAGTCAACCAATTTTACGGCCTTTTTGAGTATGCTTAAACGCAGTTCCTGTTTTCCCAAATACCAAGGACTCGCGGATAGATTAATTAAGAGGTCGGGTTTTTCTGAAGCAATTAGAGAAAGAGGATTATTGGCATGAAGGTCAGAATCAACATTCCAGATATCCTCGCAAATCGTAACTGCCACATGCTTTCCTTTATGCACTATGGAAAAAGGAGATTCCCCGGCAGAAAAATAGCGAGCCTCGTCAAAAACATCGTAAGTTGGTAGCAATTTTTTCCGAAAAATTTGCATGACCTTTCCGTTCTGACACCAGGCGGCAGAATTAAAACATTGGGTCGAATTCTTAAGCTGCAGATTTGCCTCAGGAAACCCTATGAGGGCAGGATTGGCACCAGTTTGCTTGGCAAATTTTTCCAGGGCATCCAGCGTATCCTTCAAGAAAGCTTCTTTAAGGAGGAGGTCTCTCGGGGGATAGCCAGAAAGAAAAAGTTCTGGGTAAACTACAATATCGACATTTTGACCACAAAGTTGCTCATAAGCATCAATGCTCATCGTTAAGTTGCCCTCTAGGTCACCGACCGTGCCGTTCAATTGAGCGATTCCTATCCTCATCTCGTTGCCAAATTAAAAAAAACTATCATAAGAGAAATAATACATTATGGAAATTGGTAAAAGAAAGGCGAACCAGAACCCTCATCGTCGTGTAATTTTGGCATCGAGTTCACCTCGTCGAAAAGAACTTTTGAACCAGCTTATTCCCTCTTTTGAAGTCATAAGTTCAGATGCAGATGAAATTGAATTCCATGAGAAAGGCCCAGTTTTTCTTGTGGAGGACAATGCCAAAATAAAAGCATCTTCGGTTGCCCGGCAATTTCCTCAACATTGGGTACTGGGCGCGGATACTCTTGTTTTTTGTGCAGAGAGAGTTCTGGGAAAGCCCCAAAATTTGGAGGAAGCTATCGAAATGCTACTTTTTCTTTCAGGAAAGACACATCAAGTCGCTACAGGGGTTAGTCTGCAATGCTTGGATATTGAAAAAGAGTATACTTTTTCCGAAATTAGCGATGTAACCTTTAAGCAGCTTTCAGAAGATATTATTAAGGAATATTACTTAGATGTTGATCCACTTGACAAAGCTGGTGGTTATGCCATCCAAGCAAGGGCAGATTTGATTGTTGAAAAATTCGCTGGATCTTATTCGAATGTCGTTGGCTTGCCGATTGAGTCCTTGAGAGAAAAATTTGATTATTTTTCAATCATACAACTTTAAAATTAAAAATTATTTACGTAACACTTTTGTCAATGAAAGCATTTCCTAGATCATTCTTCGGTAATTTTAAAGATGTGTTCTTGATGTCTCTTTTTCTTTCACTTTCTTTCAATCTGTCAGGCAATTCTCTGCCCCAAGAAGTAAAAGAAGATTTTAGGTTTCCTGAAGTGAAAATCTTAAAGGAAAAATCGAATAGATTACCTTTACCCAATGAAGATGTAACTTCGAAAAGCCAAGAATTACAGGAATTACTAGCTCAAATTAAAGAATTACGGAGAAAATACGATTTATCAGACCCAGTTAGAATTGATTCCAAAGGCGATTTTCCAAGTTCTAAAAATTCTGACAATACTAGTGCATTAAATAAAAATAGGACTTTATCCATTGAAAAAAAGATTTCGAAGCAAAAGCTACATCATCTGGTAATTTGCTGGTTGAAAGATTCGGGTAATGAAAAACATAGAAGGAAAATTATTGAGATAACTGAAAGTTTTCGGGATATACCAGGAGTACTTTATGCTGAATCAGGCAGGGTAGTTTCAAGCGATCGTTCCATTGTGGATGACAGTTTTGATGTTGGAATATTGATTGTAACAAAAGATGCAGCAGATTTGCAAAAATATTTAGATCATCCCATTCATCAAAAGGCAAAGAAGGATATTTTGCTACCACTTGTTGATAAAATCCTGGTATTTGATTTTATCAAGTGAAGAATTAACTATGTTAATTTTCAGGCGTCCA
>MDTB01172688.1_pt1 | contig 10128 bp, 9 predicted proteins | sample 811161 | NCBI WGS metagenome assembly MDTB01 (sample SAMN05326650, study PRJNA326480) | marine metagenome | isolation source: seawater | place: Mediterranean Sea | collected 2009
CCCAAAAAAACCTTGGCTTTATATTATAATTAAAACTATATTTTAAAACATGTCATTAAAATTTTTTTTAGAATATTTTTTGATAAAGCTTCTATTATTTATATGTAGCTTATTTTCAAAAAAATTTATTTTTAACTTTTTTAAACATCTTGGTACTCTTTCTTTTTATCTGCTAAGAAAAAGAAGGAGCCTAGCAATAAAAAATATTACTAATGCATTCCCAAATAAAGATAAAAAAAATATTATTAAAATTGGTAAAAGATCATTTCAGAATTTTAGCGAAGTAATTGCATATAATCTTTTAGTTCAATGTAATAAAATTAATAATAAAAATATTAATGAGTTCGTTTTGGAAGAAAATTTTAATATTTTAGAATCTCTTATTCAAAATTCATCGAATGGAGTTCTTATTATAACTGGACATATTGGAAATTGGGAATGTTTGTCTCAATATGTGTCATTAGGAATTTCAACTAAATTTCATGCAATTGCCAGAAAAATGAATAATCCCTTAATTGATAAAAAAATTATTAATACAATTAGAAGTAAGTTTAATATTCATACATTTCCTAAAAAAAATGCTATTCTAAGACTTGTTAAAGTGCTTAAAAAAGGCGATACAGCTGGTATTTTAATTGATCAAAAACTTAATGATAAAATGCATGTTAAAACAAAATTTTTTGGAAATATTGCTAATTCAACTCCATTACCTGCGATTTTACAAATAAGATATAATATTCCTATTATATTTGCTTTTATGGTAAGACATTCGACTAATAAATATAAACTAATTTTTTATGATGACATTGCTTTGAATTTTAATAATAAATCAGAAGAAGAACTAATTTTTGAAATTACCAATAATCATCAAAAAATCTTAGAAGAAGTTATTAGAGAATATCCAGATCAATGGCTTTGGATGCACAATAGATGGAAATTATAACTTTATGAAAAAAGCAATTATCATTAGTGATAAAAAGCCTGGGCATGTCAATCAATGTATAGCGATTGCTAAAATTCTTGATTATGAATATGAAATAAATGAATCATATTTTAAAAGTAGTCTTCACCAATTATTAAGCTACTTCCTGGATTTTTTAAATATATATAGTGATAAATTATTTATCAAAAAAAAATTTAATACTAATTGCGATATTGTTATATCTGCTGGATCAACCACTTACTACATAAATAAATATTATGCAAAGATACTTAATATCCCTAATATTGCTATTCAATTACCTCGTGGATATCGTTTAAATTTTACTAAAATTATTTGTCCTAAATATGACAAACCTCCTAAAAGTAATCAAATTTTAGAAATTAATGCTAATATTAGTTTTTCTAATCCTAAGTGGTTTGAATCTAATATCAAATCCTTTAAAAAAAGAAATTTATCAACAAATAAATCTATTGGAATTATTATTGGAGGAGATAGCTCAAAATCAAAAATATCATCAACAAAATTAAAAAACCAATTAAGAAAAATAATCGATTTAACACCAAATTATGAGCGTTGGATAACTACATCTAGGAGAACTCCTATTGATGTTGAAAAAATGTTAAATGATTTTAATTTTGAATACAAAGTTATATACAGTGAGGATAATTTTAACCCTGTTCCATCATTTATTCATTTGTGCGATTATTTATTCATAACATCTGATTCATCATCAATGATAAGTGAAGCGATAAGTTCGGGTGATGCATCAGTTATAATTATCCCAGTGTTTCATAAAAACAAGTTTGATAAATTTAACAGATTTATTAACTATTTAGTTAAAAAAAGATTTGTAAGTATTTTGGATGATAAACTTAAAATAAATAACAAAAAAATTGATACTGAAAAGCTAATCCGAGATGAATTAAAAGATATTAGGTAACATTATCTTTAAATTGTGAATCATACAAAAATTTGTATTTACCTTTTTTTGTTAGCAATTCTTGATGTGAACCCTTTTCAATAATCTTACCTTGATCCAACACCATAATTATATCTGCATTAACAATAGTTGACAAACGATGAGCGATTATAATCACCGTTCTATCAATCATCAATTTATTCAATGCGTCTTGTACTAAATTTTCTGATTCAGAATCTAGTGAACTAGTAGCTTCATCTAATATTAAAATCGGAGAATTTTTTAAAATAGCTCGAGCAATACAGATTCGTTGCGACATTCCACCAGATAATTTTGATGCTCTTTCTCCTATAATAGTTTCATATTTTAAATCTAAATTTTCAATAAAATTATGAGCATTAGCTTTTTTAGACGCCTTAACAATATCATCAAAATTATAATTACTTGCACCATATGAAATATTGTCTTTTATACTTCTATTAAATAATATTGTTTCTTGAGTAACAATGCCTATATTTTTCCTAAGTGATGCTAAACTATAATCTCTTATATTAGTATCGTTAATATTTATTTGACCATTTATAACATCATAAAATCTTGGAATAAGATTAACTAATGTAGATTTTCCTGAACCAGAACTACCAACTAATGCTATTTTTTGACCCGATTGTATTTCAAAGTTTATATTTTTTAATACAAAATTATTTTCATAACCAAAATCAACATTTTTAAATTCTATAGATTGAATAGGTGGATTTAATTCAACAGAATTTTCTAATTCAAGAATTGTATTTTTAGTATCCATTACTGAAAAAATTCTTTCAGCACCAGGAGCTGCTAATTGAATTCTTATATGCACTTGGCTTAATTTTTTTAAAGGCTTATATAACTGCATTGTTGCTGCAAAAAAAGACATCAATAATGCTAAAGAAAGATTATTTAAAAATGAATAAATAATAATTATAGATATACTAAATGCACCTAATAAATATAAGATTGGTTCTGAAAATGCTCTTGCTCGTAATTGACGCATTTTCATTTTAAAAGCATGTATATTCGAAAAATTAAAGTTATCCACCTCAGTTTTTTCATTTCTAAATGCCTTGACTACAATAGCATTACTTATACTTTCCTGTGCTGCTGAAAGCATATTAGATATGTTTTCTTGAGCTTTTTTTGATGCTGCTCTAACTCTTCTGCCAATTAAAATTACTGGTAGTAGGCTTAATGGAAGGATAACTAAAATTATAAATGATAATTTTACATCTAGTATAATCATTGCTGTAACACAGCCAATAAAGGTAAAGGGTTCTCTTACTATATCTGCAACAGTTTGAGTAACTAAATTCATTAATAATCCCATATCTGATATCAATCTTGTAATAAGATTCCCTACTCTATTTTTTGTAAAATAATTTAGTGGAAGAGAATGAATTTTTTCAAATAAATCCTTTCTTAGATCAGTTACTACCCTACTACCTGTCCACTCAACATAGTACCTACTAATAAATAATAATAATCCTTGAATTAATGCAACTAGAGGAAGCAAGCAAACGGTTAAAATAATTCTATAATTATCAACATCACCAAGATAACCTTCAGGTGGATTTAGTAATGATGTAAAATCATTGTTAGTGATACCTTCACCTGAAATTCCTGTTAAAATGAAATTAAGAATTAAAATCATTCCAGCAGTACTTCCACCATGTAAAATTCCACATAATACACCCAATGATAATCTAAATATATATGGATTTATATAAGGGCTTAAACGCTTTAAAATTTTAAGCGTATTCATAATTTTTTTTTCTTTGATATCCATTATATTTTAAACAAATTTCTTGTTAAAAATTTAAACAAATTAACTAAAACAAAAATAGCTTCAACAATATATAACTTTTTGATACAAAACATTATGCATATTCTTCAAATATTACCAATGCTCAATGAAGGAGGAGTTGAACGCGGAACCTTAGATGTTAATCGTGAATTAATAAAAAAAGGAATAAAATCAACAGTAATTTCGAATGGAGGAAAACATAAAGATATAATTACTATGGACCAAGGAAATTATATAGAACTTAATTCAAGCTCTAAAAATATTTTATCTTTTTATTCTAGAAGTAAGCAATTATCAAAAATAATATATAAATTAAAACCTGATATAATTCATTATAGGAGCCGTATTCCAGCATGGCTGTCACATTATGCTAATAAAAATCACAAAATCCCCTTGGTATCAACTGTTCATGGGTTTAATAGCGTAAATAAATATAGTGAAATTATGATTAAGAGCGACTTAATAATATATGGGAGTTCAGCAATATTAAACCATATAATAAAAAACTATAATGTAGACGAATCTAAACTAAGATATATTCCTAGAGGTATTGATACTAATTATTTTTCTCAGAATAATGTTAATTATAATTTTATAAATAAATTCAAAGAAGAAAATAATCTAAATGATGTAAAAATAATTTCAAGTATCGGTAGAATTACTGAATGGAAAGGACATGATCAATTTATTGAGGCTATTTCGCATCTTCAAAAAAGAAATTTAAATGTTATTGGATTAATTATTGGTGGTGTTTGGAGTAATAAAGAAAAATACTTCACTTATCTTAAAAATCTTGTGAAACAAAAAAATGCTAATATTAAATTTATTGGATCTGTAGAAAATATATCAGACTTCTATTTTTTGAGTGATTTAATAGTTTCTGCATCATCAATTAAGGCGGAAACATTTGGAAGAACAATTGCTGAATCCTTATCAATGAATACTCCAGTAATAGCAAGCGCTCACGGTGGAGCACTCGATATCATTATTAATAAAGTAAATGGATTAATATTTGAGCCAAATAATTTAGAAGATTTAATCTCAAAAATAGAGGAAGCTTTAGTTTTTGATTTTAAAAATATGTCTAATCACATAAATTTAAATTATAGTTTGGAAAATATGATTAGTAAGCTAATTTCTGTTTATAATGAATTAATATGAATAATAAACAAATTAAAGTAATGTTGCTTTCAAGAGAAAGTAAAAATAAAAATTCTATTTGGTTAAATCAATGTCCAAACGCCGAACTAAAATGGAATAACTGTAAATTTATAACAAATCCTTATGATACTGATTACGATTGGTTTGTTGTCCGCAATGATATCCCATATATATTTAAAAATAAAATTAAACTGAATTGTGATACGCAAAAAACAATTTTATTTACATCCGAGCCATCATCAATAACAAGATATGGAAAAAAATTTGTCAACCAGTTTGGATTTCTTCTATCTTCACAAGAAAAAGAAATTTTACCACATATAAATTCTATAAGATCCCCTACTGGGAATGTTTGGCATTATGGAAAGTCTTATGATCAACTTCGTAATGAAAAGCCAATTATTAAAAGTAAAATAATCTCAACAGTATGTTCAACAAAACAGATGAAGCATACCAAGCATGCTGAAAGATTGAAATTTACTAATAATCTTAAAAAAGATCTTTCATGCTTAGATTTATTTGGGAAAGGTCATAACTATATTAAAAAAAAATATAATGCTATTGATCCATATAAATATCACTTAGTAGTAGAAAATCATAAATCCAAATACCATTTTACAGAAAAAATAACAGATGCTTTTTTAGGGTATAGCATTCCGATTTACTATGGATGTACTAATATTAATGATTATTTTCCAATTAATAGTTATATTGAAATTGATATAAATAACTATGAAGAGTCACTTAATATAATTAAAAATATAATTAATAATCCTAACGAATATGAAAAAAGATTAGATGCTGTAATAGAGGCAAGAGAACGAGTATTAGAAATATATAATTTACCAGCAATGATTACCAATATAATAGAAAAATCTGAGTTAAATGGTATAAAATTATCAAATAAAAATATAATCTATAACAGAAGGACTATGAGGTTAAAAAATCCAAATGACTTTATCAGTTTTGCCTTTTGGAGGATGAAAAATTTTTTAAAAAAATGAAAGTTTAAAATGATCAATAAAATAATTCCATTAACAATTTACATTAGGGCTAAAAATGAAGAAAAAAGGATAGGACCAGTTGTTAAAAGAGCAGTTTTAACAGGAGCTGAAGTAATTATAATTGACGATTACTCAAATGACAAAACAGCTGAAATTGTCGTAAATAACGGTGGTAAAATTATCAAACAAAAATGGCTCGGAAGGGGTAAGCAAAAAAGAGTTGCTGAAGATGCAGCATCAAATAAATGGCTACTTGATATCGATTCTGATGAACTTTTAAGTTATGAGCTTATTAATGAAATAAAAAAAATTTTTGAATTTGGCGAGCCTAAACCAGGCATCTATTCATTAAAATATATTGTCATTCCTCCCTGTCCAAAGGGAAGTATTTGGAATAATGCGAATGTAGACCGAAGAAATAAACTTTATCATAAAGATATTATTAGAGTTCCAGACCATCAAGCATGGGATCAATTTAAAGTTCCGAATTTAATAAAAATTAAAAAATTAAAAAATCCTATATACCACTATTCATTTATAAATCTAGACCAAGAAGTAAATAAAATGAACAGAGCTAGTTCTGATAGAGCTAACTCGTCAAAAATTAAATCAAAACCTGTTTTAATCATGCGAATACTATTTGCATTTCCTTTTTATTTTTTTAAAAAGTATTTTAAGCAAAAAATGTTTACTGGCGGTTTTTATGGATATATTTGTGCTATAATAATTGCTTCAAATAGATGGCTAAAGGATGTAAAAATGTATGAAATTCATTTAATGAAAAAAGGAATAAATAATATAAACGATGAAGAATAAACCATCAGTTTGTTTTTATATAATAAACCTAAAAGAAGCAAAAGACAGACTAGATTTTGTCCAAGATCAACTTAATGATTTCGATTTTAATATAGAAATAATAGAAGCAGTTGACGGGAAACTATTGAGACCTCCATACCAAGATTATGATGAAAAAAAATTTAATTTTTTCTTTGGAAAAAAAACAAATATTAATGTAATTGCAGTATTTAAAAGTCATCTAAAAGCATTAAATGAATTCAATAAATCAAAATACGATATTGGAATTATTTTAGAAGATGACGCCAAACTTCCAAATAATTTTAATATTTATATAGACGATATTATTAATACATTCTGTTTATGGGATTTATTAAGATTATCAGCTACAAGAAAACCAAATAATTTTTATAAAAAAGAGCTATCATCAGGCAACTATCTATCTATAAATCTAACACTTATTAAAGGTATGTGTGCATATGCAATAAATAAAAAAGGAGCGGTAAATTTATTAAATAATCTTACTCCATTTTATCTACCAATTGATATTATGATTGAAAATGAATGGAAATTTAATATTAGGTCTTTATGCCTTTATCCATTTCCAATTAAAGATGCCTTCTATCATAGAATTAATGATAATTTGAAAAGTCAAATTCCTAGAGGAGAAAAAATTAAAAAATTTCGTTTAACTGCAAAAATACATAATGCAACTCAAAAGCTTATACGAGTAATATATCGGTTAATAAAATACGGTATTTATTTTAAAAAAATAAAAAATGTTAAATTTTGACATTTTAAAAAAAAAATTATTAATCTTTTAAAAAATAATTTAAAATGAAAACAACAATTATAATAGTTACTTATAATAGTCTTTCGAAAATAAAAAAAAATTTTGATAATTTATTTAAAAACCAAAATCTAAAAATTTTTATTATAGATAATAATAGTACTGATCAAACAGTTAATCATATTTCATCAACATTTCCAAATATTAAAATTTTTAAGCAAAAAAGTAATTTAGGTTATGGAAGAGCATGTAATATCGGATTAAAAAAAGTACAAAGCGAATATTCTCTAATTTTAAATCCAGATGTAAAAATTTCATATAATGATATTCAAGTATTTGAAAAAATAATTTCTATAAATCAAAATGTTTTTCTTTTAGGTCCAACTTTTACTGATGATAAATATTATAATAATAACTTAATTAATACTAATTGGATAAGCGGATGCGTTATGTTCATAAATAATAAATACCTAAATAAAATAGGATTATTTGACGAAAATATTTTTTTATTTTTTGAAGAATCAGATTTATGCTTAAGAACTATAAATAACAAATATTTAATTTACAAATGCTCAGATATTCGTGTTTCACATAATAGAGGTGATTCTTGTGAAAACACTATCGAAATAGTAAAAATGAAATCATGGCACTATGGGTGGTCATGGTCTTATTATAATACTAAATACAATCTAAAATCTAAAATTGCATTAAAAAAAAGATACTTTATTTATTTAATTAAATCTTTTTTTTATTTATCAAAAATTAAAAAAGTTAAATATTATTATTCTGCAAAAGGAGTAAAAGCTTTTATTAATAAACGTGATGCCTTTGTCAATGGTAGGCCAATTTTAGATAATGGTATTTATTAAAAATCAGTAAAAATTAAAAGGGAGTAAAATTTGTTTTTGAGTTAATTTTTTTAACTGTTTCAGAAATTAATTTTATACAATTTTCAATATCTTTAAGATGTACAAGCTCACATGGACTGTGCATATATCTTAATGGAATACTTACCAAACATGTAGGTACCCCCGAGCGGCATAACTGAATTGCATTTGCATCTGTTCCTGTACCTCTTGGTTCCGCATTTATTTGAATAGGTATTTTATTTTCTTTTGCAGTTTTAAGAATTAGATCATAAAGCTTAGGATTCATATTTGGACCTCTTGTTAGAACAGGACCCCCACCTAGCTTAATCATATTTTCTCTTTTAATTACATCGCTCATCTGAGGATGATCCGTCGCAAAAGTAACATCAACTGCTATTGCTACATCAGGATTAGCATCATAGGAAGATGTTTTTGCGCCTCTTAAACCAATTTCTTCCTGAGATGTTGCAACGGTATGAACCTTTACATTATTTTTTGTTGTAGATAGTTGTCTTGCTGCTTCAAGAACAACAAATGCGCCTGAACGATTATCAAATGCACGTCCAACAACAATACTATTTTGCAAATCGTCAAATCCATAATCTATAACTAAAGGATCCCCGATATCAATTAATGCCTCAGTTTGCTTTTTATCATTTGAACCGATATCAACCCATAAATCTTTAATTTCAGAAACTTTCTTTCTTTGTTCAGGAGTTTGTAAATGAATAGCTAATTTTCCAATAACTCCTTTTACTATCCCATTTTTTGTAAGAATCTGCACTCGCTGACCCTGGGCAATTTGTGCATCCCAACCACCTAATGGCTGAATCCATATAAATCCTTGTTCATCAATATATGAAACTTGAAATCCTATTTCATCACAATGTCCCGCAAGCATTACGCTTAATTTTTCTTTATTATTAATAACAGCATGAGAACTACCATGTGAATCTGTCCATACTTTATCAGCAAATTTCTGAGCTTCTTTTTTCCAAATTTGTGCAGCTGGTCCTTCATATCCAGATGGACTTATACTATTAATTAAATCTTTTAAAATATTTTTAGATTTATTTATCATCTAATTTACCTTTTGTTAAAATTTACATGCTTAATTTTAAATAGTATATTAAAATAATTAATCTTTAACATACAAGATGAATTAAAAATATAAAGGCATTTAAGCATGTTATCAGCTAGTTTAACATTCAACCAAACATCACTCATATTTCTATTTGTTATTTTCGCATTAGTTACAATAATATGTAGTAAATATTTAGCTATTTATGCTGAAATATTATCATCAAAAATATCTATTGATACTGGAATTATTGGTTTAATACTTTTGGCATGTATAACTAGTTTACCTGAACTATCAGTTTCATTATCAGCAATAACTAATCATTCGTTAGATATAGGTCCTAATTTAGCTATCGGTAATATGTTAGGTTCAAATTTATTTAATTTACTTATACTTGGATTATTAGGAATAATTTTTACTAACAAATTTGCCGAATCAAAAAATATTTATTTCATCAAATATATTATTCAGAGTTTAATATTATTGGCTTTAGTTTGGTTAATATTTATTTCAGTTAATGAAACATTTAATATATCAATATTAGCAAATAAATTTTTTATAATTCTTATACCATTCTTATATATCTTATTTATGATATTAAATAGGAATGATTTTGATAATCAGAATAATCGTGTTAATAAATCAGAATCATCAAATAAGGTTTCTTTATTTTATTTTAAATTTTTAATATTAATTTTTTTAGTTATTTTAAGTGGAGTAATCTTA
>MDTB01188939.1_pt1 | contig 10128 bp, 8 predicted proteins | sample 811161 | NCBI WGS metagenome assembly MDTB01 (sample SAMN05326650, study PRJNA326480) | marine metagenome | isolation source: seawater | place: Mediterranean Sea | collected 2009
AATTCACAAGCAGTGAAAGAAGTGCTTGCTAGTCAATCTTTTGCTGTGTGTATCAATGCTGCTGCCTATACTGATGTAGATGGTGCAGAGACCAATAAAGAATTCGCCTATGCGATTAATGCCGCGGCGGTTGAAACCCTTGCCAAAGCCTGCAAACACCATAGGTGCTGGCTTGTGCATATTTCAACCGACTATGTATTTGACGGCACACTTGACAGACCCTACACTCCAGCAGACACCCCCAATCCGCTGAACGCCTATGGTGCAAGTAAGTTGGCTGGTGAACAGGCCATACAGGCCATTGACGGCACCTATTCGATTGTGCGTACGTCATGGTTGTATTCTCAATATGGGAATAACTTTTACACCAAGCTACAAGCCCAACTCAATGCTGGAAAAACACTCCGTGTAACCGCAGACCAAGAGGGTTGTCCAACACAAGCAGAAGATTTGGCTGCCCATTTTCTAAAAGGAATTGCTAACCAAGAGCTTTCAAAAGGCATTTCGCATTATTGCGGCAGTGAGGTGATGACATGGCTGGATTTGGCAAAGCGATTGTTTCCAAAACAAAAGGTTTCGGAGTGGAGTGGTGCGAACTCCGCTACAATTAGGCCTCCAAAAGTTGTCCTAAAAAACAACAATAGTTGAACTGTTTAAACGTTTTACAATAGATGCTACAACGATTGATCCATAGTGCCAGAGTGAATGTGTTTGAGAGTGCGCGGTTTTATTATGGGGTGTTAGTGGTACTAACAAGCTATTTTTTGGTAAACCGTTTTTTACAAAAATTATCCTACATGTATTTGGATGATCGATGGACAGAGCTAAAAATTGGTGAAGGGGTTTTGTTTGGATTAGCTTATGTGGTTATTCTTATAAGTGCTTGGTTTTTACGAAAAAAAATACCCCACTATGTTTTTTGGTGTTGGGGCGGTATCGTACTTATATTCTTGATTAACGAATTTCGATTTGCGTGGGTTAACCCTGATTATAGTCTTATGGAAAGCCTTACCAAAACTCAGGGCTACTACACCGCCAAGTTTACAATGCCCTTGCTGTTTTGGGGAGTATGGTCTGTTTTAAAAAATGCTAATCATTATGGGGTTGTGTTTGTTAACCAACTACGTGTTTTTTTAACAATCAATGCTGTTTTCATCATCTTTGGAGCAGTGTTTGGTGTTTCTCTTTTTGAAAGTTATCCGTTGTCTGGTCGTTGGGGGTATAGTGGGTTGTTGTGGCACTTAAACTTTCACTGTGCTTCCTATGGAATTCTTTTAATTTATATAATTCAGAAAGAAAATAAAGATTGGGCAAGTGTTTTTCTATTTGTATCGGCATTGTTATTACTGGGGCAAAAAGCAGGGATATTGTATCTATTACTAATTTTTATGATTATGATCATAAAAACTACTTTGCTTCGGACAATCATTCTGATAAGTAGTGTGGCAGGGATAATTTCTGCTCCTGTATGGATGCCTATTGTGGTGGGTTTTATTCCCTTTTGGGAGAAAGTATACACCAATCACGGAGTGTGGGGAGTGATTTTTTCTTTAAGAAATGAAAATATTTACGAATTATTTTTTGACGCAGAAATAAGAACTTTCTTTGTTGATTGGATAGTGGGGGGGCATGGTAGATTCCCAAAAAATAAGATTGAAATGTTGCCTTTTGACGCTCTTGCTTATTTTGGAGTTCTAGGACTATTTATTTACAATTTGTTTCTTTTAAAAATTATTCCCAACTGGACATGGTGCATTCCGCTTATTGTTGCTTGTTTTGCCGGAGGAATTTACGAAGCTCCTTTGGTAATGGTATTGTATGTTGTTTTGTTGTTGGGCATTAAAAAACAAATAAGACTAATTCATTCTGAATAAAACAAAACTTCATCTTCCTTGGGATTAACAAATTCGTAATCTAATGTTTTATTTAACCCCTCTTCTATAGTGTAGGGAGGGTCAAAATTACTTTGTAATTTTGATCCATTAAATTGTGTTGTCGCACAAAACTTTTTCACTCTAACAGATGAAATTGATGATTTTTTTCTAAAGGCCTTGGAAAAAATATCAAATGCATATCCACCCAACATTCCGGCCCAATAAGGAATTTTTACTTTTGGAGAGTTAATGTTCATTTTTTTTTCGATTGCACCAACAAGTTCTGTCATTGTAAAGTCAGGGGGGTCAACATAATTTAAGACCTGATACTCTTTTTCTACTTTTTCTAAGCAATGTTTGATAAAGGCTGCTATATTTCCAACATATGCCATCGATTTTTTATTTTGACCTTTTCCAATCATTATGAATCTTCCCGAACTAATTAGGTTCAATAAATTATAAACATTACCCCTATTTCTTTCTCCAAAAATAACCGTGGGTCGGATTATAGTAACAGATTTATTTTTTGGGTCTTTATCATACCATTTTTTGATAACTCTTTCCGCTTCCCATTTACTTTTTCCATAGTGATTAAAGGGGTCTACAGCGTGAGTTTCATCAGGATTCTGTTTATTCAAGCCGTATACAGCTACCGAACTTGTAAAAATAAGGTGCTTTATTTCTTGCTCATCCATTTTATCCAACACGTTCTTTGTTCCTTTTACGTTAACATCATAATATAAAGAGGTTGGCAAAACATCATCGCGATGTTCTGCTGCCAACAAAACAACTGCTCGTGTTTGTTGGGGCAAAAAAATTTGTTCTTTATGTCGGATGTCACCAATAGTAGTAACTTTTTTAAAAAATGGGGAGGTGATCTTATCAAGATTTTGGCAATTTTTAGTTCCTAACTCAGAGATAAGCCTCGAACCAACAAATCCTGATCCTCCTATAATAGAAATCATTTAAATCTTTTTAAGGTATAAAATAAAAGAAACTGAGTTAAATATATTAGTGAGGCAAAAAAACTAAATTTTAATTCTTGCCTATAAACCTTCCAGCTATAGTTGATCAAACTTAATTTATTATTTGAAATAGAGCTTGACCTAATCAAATATATTGATAACGAGTCGTTTAGACCCTTTGTTTGTTTAATTTTACTCATTATTTGTAACCATAATAGCCAGTCTTGTCGTTTTCTAATCAGGGGCATATACACCTTCCCAAGTTTTTCTTTATCATAAATCACGGTCAAACAGCCAACATAGTTGTTTTTTAAAAGTCTCGAGTATGTTAATCTTTTTGGGCATTTGATTCTTTTTACAAATTGGTTTTTTTCAGTAACAACATCATAGTCTGTATATGAAAACAATAAATTATTCTCTTTTATAAAAGATAATTGTTTTTCGAGTTTATTTTTTTTCCATTGGTCGTCTGAATCACAAAAGGCGATATAACGGCCCCTAGCTTCTTTTATAGATCTGTTCCGAGCGGCACCTGCACCTAGATTGGTTTCAGAAAAAAAAAGCTTTATTCTACTGTCCCTTTTTTGATATGATTTAATTACATCAATTGTACCATCTGTAGAACAGTCATCCGTTATAAGGAGCTCCCAATTGTTGTAGGTTTGGGCCTGTATGCTTTGAATAGTTTGTGAAATATATTTTTCAGAGTTAAAAGTTGGAGTTATTATGCTTACCAGATTACTTTTCATTGTAATAGGTTTTAGAGTTTTCAGTATTTATGGTTTTGTAAATTTAAATCCTTTTTGTTTTCGATTAATAAATGAGGCCAATAATATTAGAGTCGCAAATCCGTGTGTTAGCATAAATGGGGCAATGAAAGAAGTGTTAACAACATACATCATGACAAATATTATTCCAAAATATGCGCTCTCAATATTTTGAAAGTTAATGTGTCTAAACATGTATGCGATTATTATTGCGTGAAGAAAGACTCCAACTATTCCAAGGCTTAAAAACCCTTCTACAATCAATCCAATATTGGCGTTCATCTCTAAATTATCAAAATAATAGTATCCTATTTCTTTTGTTATAGATTTATCAAAACCAAATAACCCTTTTAAGAATGAATATTTGTAAAACAACAGTTCATCGTAGTGCTCTAAATAAAATTTCTCCAATAATGGGGGTAGAAAAAAAACCCTTCTAACTAATATGTCTTGTATTAGATTTGTTTTAATTATCGTTTTTTCAATTAAGCCTAACAATAAGATCACAAATGGAATAGAATAAAGGGTGTTGTTTATGGCTTTATAGCTCATTTTCGAAAAAAACAGTGATACTGGAACAATAAGCAACATACTTTTAAGGCCTCCTGTAGAAGCAAACAAAACTATAATGATTAAAAAAAGTAGTGTTGATAATAAGTATCTTTTTTTTCTTAAATAATAAATTCCAAAAACAGGAATCACAACTCTGGTTAAAGGGTTTATCGCATAATCCATAAACCCTTGTAATAAGTCCGTATTATTTCTACTGGCGAACCTCTCAATATAAATTAAATAAAGGTTGAAATTGTTTAAAGTAAAGTATTTTATTTTTTGTAAAAAGGGGATTAACAGTATTATGAAAAGAAAAAAGATAATGTGGCGTGTTTTTCTCTCATTTATGTTGCCTGCATTTATTTTCAAATATGTTAGTTTTTGCGTCGCTTTGTCAGAAAAAATCAACATAGTTGTAAAAAAAACCAAATAAATAATCAATTGTTTAGAAGATTGGTCTGGGTTATATACAAAAAACACTAACTGTGGTATAAATATTAATAAGTAGAGATATGTTATTACCTGATAGTAAACATTTTCTGCATAAAGCTTTAAAAAAAAGACGTTTAAAAGTGTAAAAAGGATCAGAGACACCACAAGCCTAGAAATGTCGAATGAATATGGAAAGCCCATATATGACCAGACACTAGCTATGCCGTTATAGCTATAAGCAAATAAACCATATAAAACATATAGTTTAAAAAAACTGTATAAGGCCTTTCTCTTCATTAATATTTATAACTTGAAATAAACTTTTTACTTATATCAAAGCATTTAAATTTATCTAATTCAACACTTACTACCCCATTAGGTTGGTGTTCGTTTATTACTTGTTGAATCTTTAGTGATATCTCTGAGTCACTTTCAAAGTAAAACGAATCTTTTGTTTCTTCAATCAAACCATATAGCCCTTGTCCTTTTCGCATCAAGAAAGGGGTCCCTTGCGTTAAGGATTCTAAGCAAACTAAGCCAAAGGTTTCTTTTTTTGAAGGGAGACATAGCAAGTGAGAATCTCTGTATATCTTTAATAAAGTTTGTTTGGTTTCTGTGTGCTTAATATGCTTGACAAACGTGTTTTTTAAAACTCTTTTTTTTATGCTTTTTGAGTAAAATCGCCCAACAATTGTAAGTTTTATGTTGTATTTTGGGAGGATTTCCCCAACTGCTTTTACTAAAGGTTCGATGTTTTTATTTGCATCTATTTTTCCTACAAAACAAATTTTGAAGTCGGTTTGTGGTTCGTACCCTTTCTTTTCTAGTTGTTGGTTTTTAAGCCAATAGTCATCTAGGGGGTTTGGAATAATAATCGATTTCGACTTTGGCCTTGAGATTTTAGAAAAGAACTTTGCTTTAATCGATTGTGCTGGAAAGTGCGTTGTTTTAGCACAATTATATATTAATTTTCCTAATGGAATTAAGTATGGTTTATATTTAAAAAAGGCGTTGACGTCAGTGTTTCTAACTGAGACTGTAAAAGAAATTTTAAAATAGTAATTAATTAGCAGAGCGATTATTCCATCTGAGAAAAAAGTGTGTGCGTGTATATGATCAATTTCTGAAAGTTTAATGTTCTTTTTAATAAAATTGAATTGTCGTAACGCCTTTCCAAAATAATTTATTTTATCAAATGGATAAACTATATATGGGTTGAAGTATTCTATATTGCTAATAGTGCTGTCAACGTTGTTTCCTATAATTTCTTTGTTTCGATTTCCACAATAAACAACTTGATCAATCGATTTAGCGTTTTCCCTAAAAAGATTAATATAAAGTTTTTGATAGTTAAAGTCATTGCATATGTGAAGAACCTTCATTTCTATTTAAAGTTAAAATAATCGCTGTGAGCATGAAAATATAGAATCCCGACTGTGAAACTGTTAAATACTTAATAAACTGTGAAAGGTTTTCATAATCTGGGATTGAAAGAGACAGTAGAAGTATAAACCGTATGGCTTGAATTATTGAAAACATTTTTAAAAATCGACGCGCCACTAAAACCTGACCAAAAGGGGCCACAAAAACCCTTAAAACTAAAAAAGGGACTAGTGTTTTAACCATTTCTACAACCTCCAACCACTGATTCCCAAAAAATGTGTTGATAATATATTCTATAGAAAAATAAATCAGTAGCCCAATAAATAGCGAAGCTAAAAAGTTAGTAATAAGAACTTTATAAAAGACTTTGTTTTTTTCACCTAGTTCGTTTTTTGAAAAAAAGTCTAAAATCATTATGCCAATTGGGTTTGCAAGCAACACAAGGGGCAAATAAATAAACTTATCTGTCATTTCATATAAACCTACAGACTCCAAGCTAAACTTGGAATAAATCAATAGACTGGGAATTGCAGTGGAAATTGTAATCAAAATTTCGGGGAAAAAAATTATAAAAAACATTCCCCCTGTAGTCACTTAAGTAAGACAAGGTCTTTCGGAAAGAAATTTTAATCTTAGAGGGTCTCAAGTAAAATATAGAAGTGATATTTCCAACAACCTCGCCCAAAATCAATCCGTATTTTGTAATTGTAAGGTTTGTGATTATTTCTAATGATCTTTTCAAAAAAGCTGATAGTCCAAACTTTACAGTTTTGCTGTTATCGACAGCAATTAATTTTAAAGCTTGATTAAAAGCTAACAAAACAGCGACAATTAAAATAAGCCATATATTATCAATTATTAGGGTCTTTGATAGCGTCTTTTTTAATAGAATAGTTAGAAGAAGTGTCATTGAGAATAAAAGCAAAATCACCCCAAACACAATGTTATAAAATGTGTTTATTCTTGTTTCAGATGGCAAAAGCTTTTCTAATTTCAAGCTCAGAATTGCACTAAAAATTGTTGCTGTTTTTATAATTAAGTCGTAAAAGCCAAAATCTTCGGGGCTGTAAATTTCTCTCAACACAGGTTGAGCCACAAAGTATATACTAATCGTAATTAAATTAATAACGATTAGTGTTGTCGACTTTGTATAAAACTTGGAAAGCACCACCTATAGTCTGGTTGTAACTTGTTCTCTCGGTAAAAACCCTTTTAAATCATAGACAACACTTGACGAGTCTGTTTTTAAGCTTTCAATGTTAAGCGTTTTAAATTTCTTGTGAGATACTGCTAACAAAATGGCGTCATATTTTTCAGTTAGATTTTCGATTAGCTTTATTCCGTACTCTTTTTCTACCTCTTTTGAATTTGCTTCATAATCATATAAGTCTATTTGCAGGTCAAAGTCTACAAGTTCTTTATAAACATCAACGATCTTAGTGTTTCTGATATCAGGGCAGTTTTCTTTAAACGTTATGCCAAGAATCAAAACCTTAGAGCCTTTTATTTGCTTTCCGGCGCTGATCAACATTTTCACCATTTTGTTGGCAACAAAAACACCCATATTGTCATTCACTCGCCTGCCGCTTAAAATCACTTCCGGATAATACCCAATATTTTCCGCTTTATATGCTAGATAATATGGGTCAACACTTATGCAATGCCCCCCCAACTAGTCCTGGTTTATATTTTAAAAAATTCCATTTAGTCCCTGCTGCATCCAATACATCTTGAGTATCAATTCCTAAACGATCGAAAATTAAAGCCAACTCATTAATAAATGAAATATTTAAATCTCTTTGTGCGTTTTCAATTACTTTTGATGCTTCGGCAACTTTAATACTAGGTGCTTTATGGGTGCCGGCTAGAATTATTTTCTGATAAAGCTGGTCTACAAGGTCTGCTGTTTCCTCATTTGATCCAGAAGTTACTTTCCTTATGGTTGTAAGTGTATTTACTTTATCTCCTGGAACTATGCGCTCAGGAGAATAACCACAGAAAAAGTCTTTATTAAATATCAATTTACTTCCAGATTCTAAGATGGGTACACAGACTTCTTCTGTGCATCCTGGAAAAACGGTGCTTTCATAAATGACAATGTCTTTTGGTTTAATGATTTTTGACAACATCTCTGACGCCTTTTTTAAAGGGCTCAAGTCTGGTGTTTTGTATTTGTCAATTGGTGTAGGGACTGTTACTATATACACGTTACATTTTGAGATCTCATCAATATTGTAACTAAATCGAAGCTGTTTTGCGCTTTTTATTTGCACTTTATTTGCCTCCTTTGTTCTGTCAAACCCTAATTTAAGTTCTTCAATGCGTTTTTTATTAATATCAAACCCTACAACAGGCCAAATTTTTCCAAATTCAATTGCCAAAGGAAGCCCAACATAACCTTGGCCAATTACTGCGATGTTAATTTCTTTTAATTTCATGAATTTAAAATCCAACTACTACTCTGTATCTTATTTCCTAATCCATCTATGAGCTCTACCCCTAACTCCTTACAAACGGGAATTTCGGGAATGGTGTCATTGTTTTGGTCACCCCCATTGGCAAAAGCCAAGTCATAGTGGGTGCCATACTGTTCTGTTATTTTGCGAATACTCTCGCAAACTGTTCGATCCTGGTCAATCGACAAAATCGCTTTGTCAACTGCCTTGATGTTGCTGACAATCAGTAGTCGCTCCTCCTCATCTTGAAAAGCTTTGCTTCCCTTGAGCTCTCTTTGGTGATCGCTATTGACGATCACAAACAACTCATCGCAAAGTGCCTTGGCGTTGTTAAAATACTCCAAATGCCCTTTGTGCAAAGGATTAAAATAGCCCGATACAATGATTGCTTTTTTCTTCACTACTCTACTGTTACGGATTTTGCCAAATTTCTTGGTTGATCGACATTACAACCTCGCATCACAGCAATATGATACGCCAATAATTGCAAAGGTACTGATGCCAAAATCGGCGTCAGTGATTCGGTCACTTCAGGAATTTCAATGACATGATCTGCCAATGCCTTGACTGATTTGTCGCCCTTAGTCACAACAGCAATGATTTTCCCTTCTCGCGATTTGATTTCTTGGATGTTACTCACCACCTTTTCATAATGCCCTTTGTTGGTGGCAATCACCACCACTGGCATATTTTTGTCAATGAGTGCTATGGGGCCGTGTTTCATTTCTGCAGCAGGGTATCCCTCTGCATGGATGTATGAAATTTCTTTGAGCTTTAGGGCACCTTCCAAAGCTACTGGGAAATTGTATCCTCGTCCCAAATACAAAAAGTTTGACGCTTCATTATAGCTTTTAGCAATCTTTTGTATCGCTTTTTCACTCTGTAATACTGTTTCAATCGATTTTGGAAGCTTTTCCAACTCCTCAGCAACACGACCAAATTCTTCAGGATTCAATGAACCCCGAATTTGACCCAAACGCAAGCAAATCAACATCAACAATGTGATTTGCGTGGTAAAGGCTTTGGTTGATGCCACCCCTATTTCTGGCCCTGCATGGGTATAAGCGCCTGTATCAGCAGCACGAGCAATAGAACTCCCAACCACATTACAAATCCCAAATACAAAAGCGCCTGCTTCTTTGGCAAGTTTAATCGCTGCTAAAGTGTCTGCGGTTTCACCTGATTGGGAAATGGCAATTAGAACATCATCTGTATAAATTACTGGGTTACGATAGCGAAACTCGGATGCGTATTCCACCTCAACAGGGATACGAGCTGCATCTTCAAACAAATATTCACCCACCAAGCCTGCGTGCCAAGAGGTGCCACAAGCAACAATAATGATTCTATTGGCTTTCTCAAAAACCTCTTTGTATTCTTCTAGCCCAGACAATAAAATCTGTTGTTCATCCCTATGAAGCCTTCCCCTAAAGGTGTCGATAATGGCATTGGGCTGCTCATAAATCTCTTTGAGCATAAAGTGGTCATAGCCCCCTTTCTCAATTTTTTCCAAACTGAGTTGCAGTTCTTGAATGTGTGGGTCAACCCGACTGTTGTCTGGAATCGCATACATTTTTAATCCCTTGTCTTGGTTGATGACTGCCATTTCGTTGTCCTCCAAATAAATGGAGCGATTGGTATATTCAATAAAAGGCGAGGCGTCAGATGCTATAAAATATTCATCTTTCCCAAGGCCAAT
>MDTB01234312.1_pt1 | contig 10127 bp, 6 predicted proteins | sample 811161 | NCBI WGS metagenome assembly MDTB01 (sample SAMN05326650, study PRJNA326480) | marine metagenome | isolation source: seawater | place: Mediterranean Sea | collected 2009
ATCCCAAAAAAAGTGATAAATTCATTTTTGTCTGCTGAGGATAAGAATTTTTTCAGTCATCCAGGTGTAGATGCCAAGGGAATTATTAGAGCAACAATTAAAAATTTAAAAAATATTACAGAAAACAAAAGATTAGAAGGAGCCTCGACCATTACCCAGCAAGTTGCTAAAAATTTTTTACTTACTAATGAAGTATCTCTTAATAGAAAAATTAAAGAGGCAATATTAGCTTTTAGAATTGAAAGAGCTTATTCAAAACAAAGAATATTAGAATTGTATTTAAATCAAATTTATTTAGGTCAAGGAACTTACGGAATAGCAGCTGCAAGTTTAGAGTATTTCGATAAATCTGTTAAAGATTTAAATTACAGCGAAGCTGCATTATTAGCAGCTTTACCTAAAGCCCCAAGTAAATATGACCCTTTTAGGTATCCGAAAATCGCACAGTTTAGACGAAATTTAGTTCTTCAAAACTTAGAGGATAATGGTCATATTTCAGAAAAACAATTAGACGAGTTTAAGACCGCTGAAATTAAGTTAAAAAGAAGAAAAATTGAAATTGTTAACGAAGCTAACTCCTACACCGAAGAAGTAAGAAGGTCTATTAAAGAAAAATATGGTTTTAAAAAATTATATTCAGAAGGACTATCTATTAAAACTCCTTTAGATATTAATTATCAAACACAAGCACTTATCTCCCTAAGAAAAGGTATTGAGTCATATGACAGAAGACATGGCTGGAGAGGAGCTGTGACAAATAAAATGGTAGATTCAAATTGGGAAACAAAGATAAAAAATTTAAAGATAGATCCAACTTTAAAATGGAAAAAAGCAGAAATTTTACTAGTAAGCGAAAATGAAATAAATTTTAAAATACTCAAAGGTCCTAAAGGAATAATTTCCTCTAAAAAAATAAAATGGGCAATTCCAGCTAAAAAAACTATCTTTAATCAATTCAAGGTAGGTGACATAATTTTAGTCAAAAAAGAAAATAATTTTTGGGATTTAAAACAATATCCAAAAGTTAATGGAGGAATAGTTGCACTAGATCCTTATACCGGGGATGTTAAAGCTTTGGTGGGCGGATTTAACTTTAAATCCAGCGAATTTAATAGAGTAACACAAGCAAAAAGACAACCAGGATCTGCTTTCAAACCTATTGTTTATGCAGCAGCGCTTGAAAATGGGTATTCGCCAAATTCAATTGTTTTAGATGCACCTTTTGTTGAAAGTCAAGGTGTTGGGCTTAAAGATTGGAAACCTGAAAATTATGGTAAAAAATTTTATGGCCCTTCTACCTTTAGAAAAGGCATAGAATATTCTAGAAATCTTATGACCGTAAGAATTGCTAAAACTTTAGGACTAGACAAGATATTAAATTTATCAAACAAACTAGAAATTTACGATGAAATCCCTGAACTTTTATCCGTATCCTTAGGAGCAGCCGAAACATCTTTATTAAACCTAACCTCAGCCTATGCCTCATTTGTAAATGGTGGAATAAAAGTTACTCCTAATTTGATTAGTAGAATTCAAAATAGAAGAGGAAAAACTATTTATAAGCTAGAAAATAAAATATGCTCCGGCTGTGATAAATTTTTAAATAGTTCAGATATCTTTCCTACAATTGAATATAAAAATGAAAGAGTTTTAAGCGAAGAAACGGCTTACCAAATGACTTCAATACTTCAAGGCGTCATAGAGAGAGGCACAGGAAAAAAATTAAAAGATTTAAAAGTTCCATTAGGAGGAAAAACAGGTACTACAAATAAAAATTACGATGCATGGTTTATTGGTTTTTCCTCTAATCTTGTTGTAGGCGTATACATAGGTTTTGATAATCCAAAATCATTAGGAAGGTACGAAACAGGGTCAAAAGCGGCCCTTCCTATTTTTAAAGACTTCATTAAAAATGTTCTTTTTAAAGAGGATTTTAAAGAATTCAAAATACCTGAGGGAATTTATCTTACTTCATTAAATTATAATACTGGGATGAAATCCTCTTTAGGAGACAAAGATACAATTATTGAAGCTTTAAAAGACAAAGATATTAACAATATTAACAATAACAAATTAATTTTATTAAATAGTTATGATAAACTTATCAAATATAGACAATTTTATTAATGAATAATTTTGAAAATAAATTAGTTAAATTAGAAAATACCTTAAATAATATAAGGGGGTATCTTTGAAAAAAATCAAATTATTTCAAAATTAAAAGAGATTGAAAAAATTTTATTAGGTGAAAATTTTTGGAAAGATAAGTTAAAAGTAAAAAAAACTGTTAAAGAGAAAAATATTTACGAAAATATTCTAAATTCATTTAAAGCTTCCTCTGCAGAAGCAAAAAATTTAAAAGATTTATATAGTTTAGCTTTAGAAGAAAAAAATGAAGAAATCTTAGAAGAATGTAACAGAAAGATTGATCATCTCTTTAGCACAGTTAAAGAAAACGAAATAAGCTGCTTTCTGGGAGGAGAAAACGATAATTTAGATATCTATCTTGAGATACATGCTGGAGCAGGGGGGACTGAAAGCCAAGATTGGGCCGATATGTTAAGAAGAATGTATCTAAAATGGTTTGATAAAAAAAACTTTAAATATGAAGTTATCAGTGAACATAAAGGAGAGGAAGCTGGCATCAAATCCTCCACTCTTAAAGTAAATGGAAAATATCTTTATGGACTTATGAAAGCTGAGTCCGGGGTTCATAGGTTGGTAAGAATTTCACCTTTTGATAGTGGCGCAAGAAGACACACCAGTTTCGCAAGTGTTTGGGTATACCCAGCAGTTGATGATGACATTAATATAAATATCGATGAAAAAGATTTAAGAATAGACACCTATAGATCTAGTGGAGCAGGAGGGCAGCACGTAAATACAACTGATAGCGCAGTGAGAATAACCCACATTCCAACTAAAATAGTTGTTCAATGTCAAAATGAAAGGTCGCAGCATAAAAATAAAGAAACATGCTTTAAAATGTTAAAGGCTAGACTTTATGAATACGAAATACAAAAAAGAGATCAAGCAAATCAAAAAGAAATTAATTCTAAAACAGATATTGGCTGGGGACATCAAATTAGATCTTATGTTTTACAGCCCTATCAACTTGTAAAAGATTTAAGACATAAAGTTGAAAACACAAATCCAAAAGAAGTGTTAAATGGAAATATTGATGAATTTATCGAGGCAGGTATAGTTAACAAATAATGATTAAACTTATTAAAATATTAGCTTTATTTCTTTTTTTTATACTTATTACATTAACAATTATTTTGTCGACTATTGGTTATGAGACAAAAAAATTTAATAATATTATTTCTAAAAAGATCATTGAAAAGAATAAAAACGTCAAATTAGAGCTTTATCAAGTAAAATTTAAACTAGAAATTCAATCTTTAAGTCTTTTTCTCGAGACTAGAAACCCAGAATTAATATATCAAAGTTTGAAAATTCCAGTAAAAAACGTAAGAGTTTATCTTGATATAATTTCACTAATTAAATCAAAAACAAAAATTAATAAAATAGACATAAACTCAAAAGAAATTGACATTAATCAGATCAAAAAAATTCTGCTTAAAACTAAACCTTCAAATTTTAATAGTTTAGTTTTAAACAAAGTAAAAGCAGGTAAATTACAAACAAACATTGAGCTATATTTAAAAGAAAACTTTGAAGTTGCTAATTACTTAGCAAATGGCACAGTTATAAAAATGGATGCAGTAGTAAACAAAGATTTATTTTTAAAAAATTCGAGTTTTAATTTTCTTGTTGATAATTCAGATATTATGATTACAGAATTTCAATCTAAATTAGATGGCATTTTATTTAAGGATGGCAATTTAAACATAAGTCGAGGTGATGATATTAAAATCAAGACAGATTTCTCAACTATAATGGATATTAATAAAAATGAGGTAAAAAGATATTTAAAACTTTTTGAAAATTTTAATAAAAACATTAATACGAAAAATTTAAGTGCTCAGTTATTTCACGAGCTTGAAATTGTTTTTGATAACACATTTAGGGTAAAGGATTATGTTTATAAAAACAAAGGACAAGTAAATGAATTTAAACTGAATTTACAAGATAATGAAACATATAATTTTTTTAGTAAACAGATAAAATATTTAATCTTTCAAGAAACAAATATTGAAATGCGAATTTCATCAGATAAAAAAAATTATTTTAGTGCAGAGGGGCTATATAAAGCTGATGATTTAAAACCAAAAAATTATATTCTAAAAAATAATTTTTCAAATAAAAAATCTAATATAGAACTTAATTTTGATTTTTTACCAAAATTAAACTTTGAAATTATTGGCTATACAAAGGAAGACGGGGTAAATGCTAAAATAGCCGTGACGTTAAGTAAGGATAGAGAAACTTTGAACTTTAAAAAAATTGAATACGTAGAAAATAGTAACTTAATTTTCTTTGAAAATCTTAAAATTAGAGAAAATGTTTTTATATCATTAGATAGAATAAAAGTTAAAACTTTTGAAAAAAGTAAGCTCAAAAATGATTTTGTTATCAATTTTGAAAAGATTATTAAAATTAATGGAAGTAATTATAATGCAAAAAATTTAAATAAATTAATTAATAAAAAAACAAAAAAAAATTATTTTAATAAGATAAATAAAAAAATTGAAATCAACTTAAAAAATATTGAGACTTCTCTATCAAAACAAATTAAAAATTTTAGACTAATTGGCTATATAGAGAAAGGAAAGTTTATTAAAATTTCATCCAAAGGTGATTTTGGAGATAATAAATTTTTAGATATTTCGTTAAAAAATGATAAAAAAAATAAGAAAAAATTTTTAGAGATTTTTTCTGATTTACCACAACCATTGTTAACAGATTATACTTTTTTTAACGGTTTATCTGGAGGAAATTTATCTTTTTTCTCAACAATTGAAAATGACAATTCATCATCCTCAAATATGACAATTGAAAATTTTAAAATCGTTAATGCCCCAAATGTAGTTAAGCTTTTATCATTAGCAGATTTCGGTGGCCTTGCAGATCTAGCAGAGGGAGATGGTCTTTCATTTGATAAGTTAGAAATTAAGATGAGTACAAAAGATAATTTTTTAACGTTAGAAGAGTTATATGCAGTTGGCCCAAGTATCTCAGTCCTGATGGAAGGCTATAGAGATGGTAATAATTTAACTAGCTTGAGAGGTACTTTGGTTCCAGCAAAAAATTTAAATAAACTTTTGTCAAAAATTCCTGTAATTGGAGATATCATCATTCCAAAAGATGTTGGAGAGGGTTTATTCGGAGTTAGTTTTAAAATGAAAGGCCCTCCGGGGAAAATTAAAACATCAATTAACCCTATTAAAACTTTAACTCCTAGGTTTATTACAAAGGCTTTAGAAAGATCTAAGTAATTAATTAATCTTAAGCAGAAAATGCTTTTTTTTACCGAAAGAAATTTTTAAAACATTTTTTCCTTGAAAGTCATTTAAATTAATTGACTTGTTGTCATCACTTAAAACTATATTATTAATTTTTATTCCCTTATTTTTTATTGCTCTTCTTGCTTCGCTTTTTGAAGATGTAATTTTATTTAACGAAAGAATATCCAATACTTTTATTCCAGCTTTGATCTCACTCTTCTTTATTATAAATTCTGGTAAGTCTTTACCTATTCCACCTGACTCAAAAGTCTCTCTAGCAGTCTTCTCTGCTTTTTTGGCAGCAGACAATCCATGTAAAATTTTTGTTGCTTCATTAGCAAGAATAACTTTTAATTTATTTATATCTTTATTATTTTGTATTAATTTATCTATTTCAGTAGTCTCAATTTCTGTAAAATAATTTAAAAATTTATTTACATCTCTATCATCAGTATTCCTCCAGAATTGCCAATAGTCATACGATGAAAATAAATCTTTATTCAACCAGACTGCCCCTTTTTCTGTTTTTCCCATTTTTGAACCAGAAGCAAGTGTTATAAGAGGAGTTGTTAACCCGAATGCTTCCTTTTGAAGTTTTCTTCTAATTAGCTCTACACCACTAACTATATTACCCCATTGATCTGATCCTCCTATCTGTAAAATACAGTTTTTATTTTTAAATAATTGATAAAAATCATACGCCTGTAGAATCATGTAATTAAATTCCATGTAACTCAAAGATTGTTCTCTTTCTAGTCTAAGTTTAATACTTTCAAAAGTTAGCATTCTATTAATTGTGAAGTAACTACCAATATCCCTTAAAAATTTAATATAATTTAATTTTTTAAGCCAATCATAATTGTTAACAAATAAAGGTTTAGTTTTACTATTAGTAGTATCTAATATTTTTAAAAAAACTTTCTTTATACTATTGATATTTTTTAAAATTTCTTTTTCACTTAATATTTTCCTAGTTGAATCTTTGCCCGAAGGATCTCCTATTAATGTAGTTCCTCCTCCTAATAGTATAATTGGTCTATGGCCGTGCTTTTGCATCATTTTAAGAACCATAATTTGCAATAAACTACCTACGTGGAGACTACTGGCTGTGCAATCAAAACCTATATATGCGTTTAAGGGTTTTTTCTCGAAAAAAACTTCTAATTTGTTTAAATCAGTGCATTGATTCAAATAACCCCGTGACTGCATCTCTAATAAAAAAACATTTTTCATAGAACAATTAGTTTTATCCACTATTATACAAATATTATTATAAATAAATAAAAATATGAGCAAAGAATACACATCCCTAGGATTAATGAGTGGAACTTCTATGGATGGAGTTGATGCTTCAATCATTAAATCTGATGGGGAGACAAAAAATAAAGTAATTAAGGACGAATATTTTGAATATCCACAAGGTATTTACTTAAGACTTATAAAATTAAGGGACAATATTAATAATCCCAATGATTTAAATACTTACTTTACAGAGCTAAAAGATCTAGAGAAAGATATTACCATATTTCATGCAAAAGCTATTAAAGAAATTTTAAATAAAGTAGATACTGAAATTGACCTAATCGGCTTTCATGGCCAAACAATTTTTCACAGCGCTAAAAAAAAAATATCTAAACAATTAGGTGATGGTAAATTACTATCACAACTAGTTGGTAAAAACGTAATATACAATTTTAGAAAAAACGATTTGGACAATGAGGGTGAGGGCGCTCCTTTGACACCTGTTTATCATCAACTTCTAGAGAAAAATTTAAATTTGAAACCAGTTAGTTTTGTAAACCTAGGAGGAATACTAAATGTTACAACTATAAACAAAAGTGGCGAGTTATCTGCAAAAGATGAATGGGCTGGGATGTGTATGATTGATAAATGGGTAAGAAAAAATTCTAAAAAAAAATTCGATTTAGACGGAAAATTAGGAAATATTGGAAAAATCGATCAATTAATTTTAAATCAATATATGGATAACTTTCATTATCTAAAACCTAAAAAAAGATCCTACGACACTAATGATTTTGATATTTCATTTGCGAGAGGATTGTCCTTAGAGGATGGAGCTGCAACGATTACAAGTATTACAGTCAATATTATTTATTTACTTTTTTTAGAGAATAGTAAGTTAAATATGAACGAAAAAATGGTTTTATGTGGCGGGGGAAGAAAAAATAAATTTCTGTTTAATAAGATCAAAGAGTTTCAAAAAGATTTAAAGACTATAGACGACTTTGGAGTAAATGGAGATTTTGTTGAGTCACAAGCTTTTGCATATTTAGCGATAAGATCATTTTTAGGTTTGCCAATTTCTTTCCCAAAAACAACTGGGTGCAAAAAACCTTGCACAGGTGGTGAAATTATTAAGATTAAATAAGAGCTGTTTTTTCTTTAATATATTTTTCTATCTCTAAAAGTAATTCTTTCTCTTTATTTTTAAAAAAATGATTAGAATTTTTTACTTTTGAGAATATTACTTCCACTCCTTTTTGATTTTTAATCCTGTTGTCTAGTTCAATTATACTTTCTTTTGTTACTAATTCATCATTGTCGCTGTATACAACTTGGCCAGAAGTCGGACAGGGAGCTAAAAAGGAAAAATCATAAACATTTGGTTGAGGCGAAACTGCTATAAAGTGATTTACTTCAGGCCTCCTCATGATTAATTGCATGCATATTAGAGATCCAAATGAAAAACCAGAAACCCAACATTGACTATAATCGAGATTTTGTCTTTCTATCCAATCCAATGCTGCAGCGGCATCAGATAATTCACCTTGACCGTTATCAAATACACCTTCACTTTTTCCCACACCTCTAAAATTTACTTTTATGACTGAAAATCCGTTTTCTAAAAACATATTATACATAAGCTGAACAATTCTATTATTCATTGTTCCGCCATACTGAGGGTGAGGATGAAGAACGATAGCTACGGGAGATCCAAATTTTGGATTTTTATAATACTTAGCTTCTAGTCTTCCTGCCGGTCCTGGTATAAAAATTTCTAAACTTTTAGGTTTCATTATTAGTAATGATTATTATTTTCAAAAAAATGATAAACTTTATAACACGTTTTTATGCGTCAAATATATTTTTTTAATTCCTACTAAAAGAGTAGGAATTGAGCTCGAATTATTGTATTACAACCATAATTTATGAAACTTACTACAAAAGGAAGATACGCAGTAATGGCAATGGCTGATATCGCATTAAATGAAAGTGCCGGGCCTATTAGTCTTAAAGAAATTTCTGTTAGACAAAATATTTCCTTAGCATATTTAGAGCAAATTTTTATAAAGCTTAAAGATAAAAAATTGGTACAAAGCACAAGAGGATCCGCAGGTGGTTATATTTTAGATAAACCTGCTTCTGAAATTAGATTATCAAATATTATATACGCTGTAGATGAAGAGATAAGAATGTTAAATTGTAAAAAACAATCTAAAAAAGGCTGCACAAATAAATCAACCAAGTGTATCACACATAATTTGTGGGATGAACTGGATCAGCATATAAACGGATTTTTTGAGAAAATTAAACTTCAAGATTTAGTTAAGCAAAATTTAAATCTATAAATAAATATGAAAAACCAAAACACAGATTATATACAAGATTATAAATACGGTTTCACTACTGATATAGAAAATTTTAAGGCTCCTAAAGGACTTTCAGAAGACACAATTAAATTTATTTCCAAAATTAAAAAAGAACCTAAATGGATGCTAGATTGGAGACTTAAAGCTCTTGAAAGACTAAAAGTTTCTAAGGAGCCTAATTGGCAAAAACCTAAATTTCCAAAAATTGATTACCAAAATTTATATTATTACTCAGCTCCAAAAAGCATGAAAGATAAACCACAAAGTTTAGATGAAATAGATCCAAAACTTTTAGAAACATATCAAAAACTTGGAATACCTCTGAATGAACAAAAAAAATTAAGCGGAGTAGCTGTTGATGCGGTGTTTGACTCCGTTTCAGTAGCTACAACTTTTAAAGATGAATTAACTAAAAAAGGTATTATTTTTTGTCCAATTTCGGAGGCTATTCAAAAACATCCAGATCTTGTAAAAAAATATTTAGGCTCAGTGATACCTATCACCGACCATTACTACGCAACTCTTAACTCAGCAGTTTTTACTGATGGTTCTTTTGTGTATATACCTCCAAACACAAAATGTCCGATGGAGCTTTCAACATATTTTAGAATAAATGCTGCAGAGACAGGCCAATTCGAAAGAACTTTAATAATTGCTGATAAAGGTAGCTACGTAAGTTATTTAGAGGGATGCACAGCCCCAATGAGAGATGAAAATCAATTACATGCAGCTAATGTCGAGCTCATTGCTTTAGATGATGCTGAAATAAAATATTCAACAGTACAAAACTGGTATCCTGGAGATAAAGACGGAGTTGGAGGAATATATAATTTTGTAACAAAACGTGGAGCATGTAGAGGAAAAAATTCTAAAATTTCTTGGACTCAAGTTGAAACTGGCTCCGCAATTACCTGGAAATATCCGAGTTGTATTTTGCAAGGAGATAATTCTGTGGGTGAATTTTATTCAATAGCAATAACCAATAACCATCAAAAAGCGGATACTGGAACAAAAATGATCCATCTTGGAAAAAACACAAAAAGTAAGATTATTTCGAAAGGAATATCCGCAGGTAATGCGGATAATACTTATAGAGGATTGGTTG
>MDTB01147082.1_pt1 | contig 10125 bp, 12 predicted proteins | sample 811161 | NCBI WGS metagenome assembly MDTB01 (sample SAMN05326650, study PRJNA326480) | marine metagenome | isolation source: seawater | place: Mediterranean Sea | collected 2009
GTTCTCAAAGTCTATAATTTCATTATAAATATGATTTATATATGAATTAATATTATCGTCAAATGAATCTGTATTACTGATAACATTTTTTATATTTGTAATAGTATTACATTTAAAAGAACTGGGTAAATTTTTATTGGAAAGTTTATTATAGTTACATTTGGTAGGTCTTTGAAAAGAAATAACATTACAAGTATTAATTATACATTCAGGTATAAAAGAAATTTGTTCAGATATTATAAAAAAAATAATATTAACATTTTTATTATTTTGTTGTATGTAACTGTAAAAACTTTCTAATAATTCACTATGTATTGTATGAAAATTTTTACACAAAATTATTCCTGTTTTTATAGGTCGTGCAGTAAGAACATCGATAATATTGGAATATATTTCATTCCATAATAACTTTGAAATACAACCTAATAATGACATATCGACTTCAAAATGTATATCACTTATTTTAAAATAGTAATCCGTTTTATTGTATTGTAAATAAAGTTTTTTTTCATATTTCAAATTACTAGGACTATAGTTTTTTAAACAATAAAGAGCCTGAGTATATTTACCTACACCGGATGGACCATAAAAAATAATATTTTTTAACTGAGATATTTCTTTTGGAAAAGTATTAAAATATTTTTTCATAGAAGGATGTAAATTCACTTGATTTATATTTTTTAAATAATCTTCAAAATGATAATCTAAAAATTTCATATATAATAAAAATAGTTACTTTTAATTATTATTACGAATTATTAATAATAATAATTAACATAAAGATCTAATAGTAATTATAATATTATGAATATTGCATTAAATATTGACGACTTTCATTTAAACAACATTTATTTTAATGAACCAATTGAAAATACAATAATTGAAGATAGTAAATTTATTAAACTTATTTACTCTAATAATGATGTTGTGTTAAATGGTTTATTTTTGTTTCTCAATATAAAACCAATACAGAAAGAAGTATATTTTAAAAAAATAAAATATTTTTTTGATTTAAATAATAACACACAAAAATTAAATAAAATTTTTCAAATTGAAGAAAGTATATTAAACTTATATAATAATAATAAAAACAAAAAAACTATTATTAAAGATGTTTTAAAAAGTGGTATTTTAAAATTATTTCCTAATTATGAGGATGAAATACAAAATAATAGAGTAACAAACGATGTGAATAATTTTATTTTAAAAATATCTGGTATTTGGGAGAATAATGAAGAAATAGGGATAACTTACAAAATCATACCTTTTTAACCGTCTGTAGAAAAAAATTCTAAAATAACTTGTAGCATACCAATAAAAGCTATATTTATTATTGATATAATTAAAACGATTGAATTTAATTGTGATGCTAATGCTTGTAAAATATCTTTCTTATTGGAGTTTGTTGAATTTAATCCTTTTAAAGTATCCATTAGAAAATTTATATTTAAGCAGACTTGAACTAAAAGTAAAAAAGATAATATGCCTGAAAATTGATAATATTGTGGAGCAACTTTGCCATCATTTATTTGATTAAAATAGTAAATATTTTGAGCTAAAACTAAAGAAATAATTACTAATGATAACAATATAGGCCAAGCTTTATAGAATATTTGCAATATAGCATAAAAAGTATTGGTATTAAATGATGCACGATTTGCCATAAAAAAAGCAGTAATTATCAATGCAGACATACATAAAACACTAAAGCCATATCCCCAAACAGTTGCAGTAGCATAATCTTTAGAAGCGGTACCAAATATTATTCTAAATAATATACCTAAAATAGCTAGAAAAGAAAACATTTTTACATCATATCCAATAGGACTTATTCTCGGAGGAGTATTTTGTGGTTGTGATATATTAGTACTATTATCATTATTCATCGTATATTTTATATTGTTATTTTTAATTTTATTAATTACTTTAAAGTAAAATAACAATATTAATTTCTTATTAATTTATAATATGGATTTTTATTCTAATCCTCATAACTTAATTCCAAGAGAAAATAATTATGTATTAAATAATAAACTATTGTCAATACATTCAGAAGATAGAGACATTAATAAATGGCCAGAAAGTAATCATTTTGAAATTGAATTACCTCAGACAGTTACAAATGTTCAATCAATACAGTTAGTAAAAATTCATTTACCTGGTAATCAATATACCTTTTCTAATAATCAACAAAATACTAAACTTTCTTTTTATTTAATTCCAAATAAATATAATAATATTTCTTTACAACTTGCTTTAGAAGCAAATAATAATGTGCCATTTAATATAACTATTCGTGAAGGTTATTATTCTCCTGCTGAAATGGCAAATGAACTTGAAAATTTAATGAATCAAGAAGTGACTAGATTTTTGATAGAAGATGCAAGTCTTAATAATAGTATAGTTTATGATAAATTTAAAGTACATTATGATAGAGTTGGAATGAAATTATTTTTTGGTAATACACATGATAATTTTTCATTTCCTTTTGATAAACAAATACATTATGATGTATCTTGTTCTAAATTTGCAATTAATAATGATGAAGTTTGGAATCGTTATACTAATTGGGGATTGGGTTCTTATTTAGGATTTAATAAATCAGCATACAAAGGTATTGAAATAACAAAACCATATTATTTTAATTATGCAAATACAATGTGGTTGTCTCCTGATACATTAGATATAAGTGATAATAGTATTGCAAAAGCTTATTACATTGAATCAAGTTTTACTGTAAATATATTTGGTGATACTTGTATTTATATGGATATGGATAAATATAACACAATTGATGAATTAGTACCATTTTCAAAAGAAACAAGTAACTTATATAATAACGATTATGGTGGTAAAGTAAATTCAGCATTTGCTAAAATTCCAATAATGAGTAACAATAATAATTATTATTTAGCTTCTAATAATGATTTTTTGTCAAATATTTCAAGTTATAATCCTATTATTAATAACATTAAAAAGCTAAAATTTAAATTTCGTTATCATGATGGAAGACTTGTAGAATTCAAAGAAAGTAATTTTAATTTTACATTATGTTTTAGTGAATTGCGAGAAGAAATAAAATCTAATTACAATGTGCGAATACCAGGTGGTTATAATTAAATAATAGATTTAATAACTGCAAAAATTTTATCTACTTGTTCTTCTTCATCATCAACGGCATCAACACAAATCATAGGTAAAATGGGTTTTGCATCTAATTCTAATAATCGTTTGTTTAGTTTTTTTCCTGCAAAACAAAACATGGAATAATTAGTGTCCCCAAAAGCAATTAAAAAATAATGTACATTTTCCAATAAATTTTTTGAATGTTTTCTATTTTTTATATTTTTCCAAAAATTTATAGCATTATCAGGTATTTCACCATTACCAGTAGTTGAACATAAGAAAAAAATTTTTTTATAATCATTCAATTCTTCAATTTTATTTGAAAAATGATTCATTGGGTAAATATTACATAATAAAAAGCTATCTTTTATTTCTTGACAAATAAATTTACTAATACTTTCAACATTACCCGTTTGACTTGCATACAAAATTAAACAATTAGACATAATTTATAATTATATTAAATTTTTAATATAATTATATTAAATTTTTAATATAATTATATAAAAAATCAATTTACTAAGACACTTTTCCAACACCAACCGTGCAAATTTTGTAATAATTGATTCATATAATTGATTTCATCTTGTTGACTTCTGATAATTCTATAGGCAAAATAAATCATGAAATCATTCGTTGTATGTTTTAATAAAGTTTTACTCATATCAACTGCTACTTGGTGATGAGGAATCATATGTTCCAAGTAAAACTTTTCGTCTAATTTCATGTGGGACAAATGTTTTTTATGAAGTTCTGGATCAAAAAATTCTGGGTTACATTTTGCATTTGGATGAGATGCTAATTTTGTGTAATCAAGAATGGTATTCAAGTATATTTTGTTCATGTTTACATTATTATTACTAATCGGGTCTGGTAAAGAATGAAGTATATCTTTCATCATCATAATTTCTCTTTTTTGTGTCCATATAAGTTTTCTAAGAATTTCTTGCATTACTGGATTTTTGCTTTTTTTCTCCATTTCTAAACTTATATCTACTGCTACTTGATGATGAGGTATCATATGAAGAAGATAATCTTTATCAGATAAATATTTATCACAAGGATTCGGATTATCTGGTTTTAACATATATATAATAAACATATTAAAATATATTATCACATTTAATAATAAGATATTATTTTTATCGTTTATTAATGTAAAAAATAATAAAAAATTATAATTTATTGAATATATAACATAGTATAAAAAATAAAATACCTCCTGTTATTTCAATTAATGCATGAAATGGGATATTAGGATATTTATCTAATAAAAAATCACAATTATACATTTCATTAATAAAAAGTGTTATAATTACAAATACCAAAATTAATAAATAATAAATATTTTTCTTATATTTGTCTGGTATAGTATTCTTATAATAAAATAAAATCATTAAAAATAACATTGCTTGCGTAAATAAATAGAATATAAGTTGTAAGTTAAAAATACTGTAAATATCTGCAATAATAATTAAAAAATAAAAAAACAAAAACATAAAAGATGGAAATTGGTTTGCATAATTATAAAAAAATATAACAAACAAAATTTATAAAATAAGATAACATGTGAGTAATATTTATTTGTAAAGAACAAGGAATATGAAAACTATGTGAAAATGAATGAAATATTTCGAATAACAAAAATGAAATAAATAACATTTTTGTTTTTAAATCTTTAGCTTGAATAATAAAAAAAAAATAATTAAACTAGTTATAATATTTAAAAAAGCTGAATAAGGTTGCCCAATTATATTATCACTATTATATTTTTCACATGTATTAAATGGAAAGTTATATTTATTCTTTTAAATTAATAAAATATTTAAAATATTATTAATATATTAATTCAATGCAATCGATTTTAAAATCATCTTCTAATCAAAAAAAAAAAAAAAATGTAAATTGGAATATATTTCGGGATGTCGATTCTACATGGAGCAATCAAGAATATGATAGATCTCCGCATCCACTTTATGAACAATTAAACTCAATGGAAGAAGCGAGATTAAAAGTAGAATCTGAAGAAAGACAAATAATGGAGAAAGAAAAAAGAATAAAACAACTAAATTATTATATTTTAACAAGATCTAAGAGACTACAAAAATTTAAAAGATTTATTTAATTTTTATTTAATTGTTCTTGTACAAAATTCTCTATTTCATCTTCACTACATGTGTTATAATTGGGTTTAAAATCTTTTAATTTTATAAACTTTGGCTTGGTCATTCTATCAGTTTTGTAATAAATATAATTTCCCCATTTTCCTTTTCTAATACTGATTTCATTATTAATTGAACGAATAATAGAAGGATTTAGGGTAACTTTATTTTCAATAATAGGTATTATTTTTTCCATAGTTATTTCTTCTAAATCACATTTAATACCATTTAATGATTTTTTGTTTTCACCCCAAGTAATATAATTACCAAACTTTCCCTTTCTTAATACAACATCTTCATCATTATACTTTCCTATAACTGAATTTAAATTCTTATTTTCAATTATATCTTCTAGATGATATTCTCCATTTCTAAGTTTTTCTATATTCACATCCTTTTTACAATTTAAAAAGGTTATTTTTTCATCAACAGTCTTTTTTATAACTGGACCATATTTACCAATCATAAAAACATGGTTTTCATCTATTGTAAAATTTTCTTTTGCCTTTGTTTTTAGTTCTTTAGAAGAATCTTCAATTAAAGATAAACAATCTCCACATAATTGATACCATATTTTTTCTCCTTTTGCAATGATATCTAAATCGCTTTCCATACCTTTGGTATATTCATAATCAAACAATTGATTATAGTGCTTTATTAAGAACTCTACAACCAAAGTACCAAGAGGCTGAATAACTAATTTCTTTTTTTCATTTCCAAATTCTCTCATATCTTCTATTTCTCTAAGCTCCTCTTTTTCTAATTCATAATCAATACATTTTATTTTTTTTCCTTTTACATTATCAATTTTAACATATCCACGTTCTTGTATTTTTTCTATTAGACTAGAAAATGTAGATGGTCTTCCTATACCTTTTTCCTCTAATAATTGGACAAGTTTTGCTTCAGTATAATGACTTTTTAGCTCTTTTATACTAACCTTGGATGTAATTTTGTTATAATTTACTATTGTTTTATTTTTTAGTGTTTGTAGGAATTGAAACTCTGGATTTTCTTTATCAAATCCTCTTACTATTTTCCATCCGGGAAAATGAACGAGCTCTGCATTATATTTATATTCTTTTTCCATTGGAGCAGATACTTTAGCTGTAATAGAATTATATTTTGCTTCACTCATACAACTTTCAATTGTATTTGACCAAATTAGTGCATACATTTTTCTTTCTTTTGGAGTAAATTCATTAGAAGTAGATTCTATTTTTATATTTGTAGGACGAATGGCTTCATGTGCTTCTTGTGCATTATTATCATCTTTTTTGCTTTTTTTCTTTTTTTTTCCATCTTTTTTTTCGCTTAGCAAATCAATGGATTCATGAATATAATTCTTACCAAATTTTTCTTCTATAAAACTTTTTGCGCTTTTAATAAAATCAACACTATAAGTAGTACTATCGGTTCTCATATAGGTAATTAATCCAGATTCATATAGTTTTTGACATATTGACATTGTTTCTTTTGGTGATATACTCATTTCACTTGATGCTTTTTGTTGTAAAGTACTGGTAGTAAATGGTTGTGGTGGATTTTTAGTGGTTAATTTTGGTTTTGAACAATGATAAACATGATCAAATTCCACAGAATCTTCTAAAAATTTTTCCATAGTATTTATTTCAGTTTGAAATCCTTGTATTTCAAAATTATGATTCAAGTGAAAACAGAGGTTCATACCAGTAAAATAACCACATGTATTGTAAACTTTTTTTCCAGGTGAATTATCAATATCTGTTTGATTGTCGTAAACAATTCGTAAAGCAGGAGTTTGACATCTTCCAGCTGATAATCCTGTTTTTGTATTTCTAGAAATATGTTCCCATAATTTTGGACTAACTTTATATCCTACAATAACATCTAATATTTGTCTTGCTTGTTGTGCATAGATTAAATTCATATTTAAAGTACCTGGATTTTGTACTGCATTTGTTATGGCTGTTTTTGTTATTTCATGAAATATTATTCTTGATGTTGTTAAAGGTAAATTAAATACTTGACAAATATGCCATGCAATCCCTTCCCCTTCTCTATCATCATCTGTAGCTAAAAGAACCTCCTTTGATTTTGAAATTAATGATCGTATTTTATTAATTTGTTGACTCTTTGATGAAATTGGTTGAAAGTTTGGACGAAATTGGTTTTCAATATCAACAAACTTTATACCTGGTAATTCTTGAATATGACCAAAACTAGCAATACATTTATAACCTGCTCCTAAAAAAGATTCAATTTTAGAACATTTAGCAGGAGACTCAACTATTAGTAAAGTAAAACTCATTATTGATATTATTATAAATAATATTTTAATATCAATTTTATAATTAAATTGTTATTGAAGTATAGATTTAATATAAGTAAACATGAAAATTGTGCTTATCATAAAAATAATTTAAAAAAGAGAAAACAAATATATTGTTATAAAACTTGCTACTAATATCGTAATCCAGTATAAAATATCTAATTTTGTCCATTTAAATTTTTTATCCCAGTCTCCTAATGAATATTTTGTAATTCCTGCAACTAAAATAGGAATTATTATTTCTTTTGGAAAATTAGATTTATTTGGTATCATTAAAAATGATATTGTTGTTAATATTGTAAAACCCACAGTATTAATAATTTTATTCATTATATATATTATTACTATATAAAACATTAATTTAAATTTGTAACAAAATCAAAACTTTTATCATATTTAAGTAAATTATATGTTGTGATTTTTTTTGTAATCTTTCCAGCTTATGTTTTCAACAGGTCTTTTTTTCTGGACTTTTTTTCCTTTTTCATATTTTTCATCCAGTTTTTCTGCTTTTTTTAGAGCACTATCAATATAAATTTCTTTCAATAATTTTCCTACTTCAAATGAACCTTCATGTTGATCTAATTTGCCTTCTTCTATTAAATATAAAACATTAATTAACTTTGTTAATATTTGTAAATCAATTTCATCTTTTTTTACTTTATTAAAAATGTCTGTATAATTGTTAAATAAAAAGGAACATTTACTTGTACACATTTGATCGAACAATTGAGGATTAGATTTAGCAGTTCTAGCATACTCCTTTTTTAAAAATAATAATTGATCTACATCAGACAAAATTTTTTTACTATGTTTTAAATTACGAATCTTGTCAGTATTATTTTGCGTTTCATTAGCTTCTACCATTTTTTGTAAATTTAATCTTTCAGAATCGTTCATTTATATATGCAACATATTTTTTTGTTTAAATAGAAACTTTTCTTTATATATTTTATAATGACAAATAGTTTAGCTCCACATGAAATAGAAAATTCAACCAATGAACAACAAGCCGGAGTAAAATCTTTTGATACTCAACCATATCATCCAGGTGCATCAAATGCAAGGCAAAATGCAATAATATCTGCTAATAAAAATAATGAACATCAACATAAATTAAACCAACAAGCAGGTAAAGGAGTTAAATATAACTATCATCATTTAGCTGGTGGAGACTCAAATCAAAGATTAATCGTTCCTAAATTTCCTGAATCAGGAGCAGGAGGTATGGCACCTAATCAAGGAGCAAATGCAAGTAGTGCATCAGTAAATTCGACAGGAGTACAAGGAGATGCATTTGGAAAATGCGATAGTTGTGCAGTCAACCCTAATACAGATATTTGTCAAGGACCATCTTGTAATTCTCAGGCCGGTGGAAGTTCTGGATGTTCGACTATTTCAACAAATCAAACTTGGAGTTGTATGAGTGGTGGAAGAAAAACAAAAAAAAATAAAAAAACAAAGAAAGTTGCAAAAAAATCTTCTATTAAGAAATCATTGAAAAACACATCGAATAAAAAATGTTATAAAAGTAAATGTTGTCCTCATATGCCTACAACAAATGGTAAACACACTCATGGAAAAACAAGTCATATAATTCATTTTAAGAAACAAAAATACAAATTTTATACATGTTGTAAAGAATGTGGAATACAAATGAAAAAAGTATTAAAAACCGATCCTAAACAATTTGAAAAAACATATATATCAGGATATGATAAAAGAAAAAATCTTTTACTCAAACATCGTTTTACTAAAAAAATTGTTCAAATTGGTAAAAAAGTAGTTAAAAAAACCAAAAACAAAAAATAAAAATAACATTATAATTTAATATGAGGTCAAGTGATATAACTTTATCTATTGTAATTATTTTAATTTTTATTGGGATGTATTTTTACAATGTTTTAGCAGTAAATTTTAAAAATATAAAAGAAAACTGGCCACAATATAGATGTAATCCAACGGTTATGCCATTTGCAGGTCAATTTGGTCACGATGCAAAAACAAATTTTACATACTGTATTCAAAATATGCAAACTGATTACATGGATTATTTATTACAACCATTACATTATTTGTACTCAGTAATGGGAGATGTAGCTGATTCATTAATGAATTCCATTCAATTTATAAGAGCATTTTTCCATGTAATACGAACTTTTTTTATGACAATAGTAAAAAGTATTTTCGGTGTTTTTTTAAATTTATTAATACAAATACAGTTTATTTTAATGAAAGTTAAAGATATGGTTTCGAAAATAGTAGGTGTCGTAGCTGCATTATTATATATTTTACAAGGAAGTGTAATGACTATGCAATCAGGATGGAATGGACCTCCAGGTGACTTAGTAAGATTTATTGGAACTATTAGAATTTAATTAAAATCAATTTATTTATTATACATACAAAATATATATGGATGTTTATAAAATAATAAATAAATTGGAATGGACCTCCAGGTGACTTAGTAAGATTTATTGGAACTATTAGAATTTAATTAAAATCAATTTATTTATTATACATACA
>MDTB01185843.1_pt1 | contig 10125 bp, 8 predicted proteins | sample 811161 | NCBI WGS metagenome assembly MDTB01 (sample SAMN05326650, study PRJNA326480) | marine metagenome | isolation source: seawater | place: Mediterranean Sea | collected 2009
CATCGCCGGTGACGTTGGTGGCGGTTCTGGTCATATCTAGTAATCTATCGACGCCGATAATTAATCCTATACCCTCAACTGGAAGCCCAACTTGATTGAGCACCATAACGAGCATTACTAAACCTACTCCGGGTACTGCAGCTGTGCCAATAGAGGCTAAGGTGGCGGTTAATACCACGGTTAAATAACCCTCAAGACCTAAACCGATATTATAGGCCTGCGCAATAAATACTGTCGCTACTCCTTGCATGATGGCGGTGCCATCCATATTAATCGTAGCGCCCAAAGGGACGGTAAATGAGGAGACACTTTTACTGACACCCATTCGTTGCTCGACCGTTCGCATGGTGACTGGCATAGTGGCGCCACTAGAGGCTGTACTAAACGCTAGGGCTAAGGCTGGCTTTAACTTGCTAAGAAAAATTTTCACATTTAGACCGGTAAAAGCTTTAAAAATAACCGAATAGACACCTAAACTATGTAATAAGAGCACAAAAAGTACGGTAAAGAAGTATTTTGCGAGGCTCATAATCATTGCTATACCTACATCGGCAAATAACTTAGCTAAGAGACAAAATATTCCATAGGGTGCCAACCTCATTAACATCATCACCATTTTCATTATGATGCCATTGAGGTCATTGAAAAAATCGCCTATTCGTTTGCCCTGATCACCGGCTTGAGATATAGCAAAACCAACCAATAATGCAAATACTATGACCTGTAGAATTGACCCATTGGCCATAGACTCAATCGGGTTGTTCGGGAAAATATTGATAATGGTTTGCTTTAAGGGTGGTGCCTCTTTAGCCACAAATTCAGAGGCCATTGCTAAATCTATGCCAACCCCTGGCTGTATCAGTATCGCGGTTAAAATTGCCAAGCCAATAGCAATGGCCGTGGTGACCATATACAAAACAACCGTTTTTGAGGCGACGGCACCCATGCGAGCGTTACTTCCGAGAGAGGATACGCCACAGACTAGAGAAACGAACACCAATGGAACAACCAGTAATTTTAATGAACGAACAAATATTTGACCTATGGTATCAAATAGCCCATTCACTAGCAGGCTGTCGAGGCTTGCTACAACTGCCTGTGGAAGTAAATCAAAAGAAAATATGGCATTTAACAGTGCCCCACATATAAGACCGAGAAGCATGGCAGTCACAATACGCTGCGTTAAATTCATAAAATAATCCTTATTTAATTTCCTATAAAAAATTGTTCTGATTTTCGACGCTTACCATAACACAATAGCGTCTAAATCAAGCTATTACACTAAGTCTGGGCAATTTATGAAATATGGGCCTGTAAGGTTAACCACTCAATCACAAAAAGAAAACTAACTTAGGTGATCTTAGTTATCCTTTAGGGCGTAAATGTTGATACACTAAATTTAAGACTATGAGCCAATGGAAAAAGTTAGAGCCACTGTGGACAAAAAACCCCAAAGTGCGCCTAAAGTAGCTTTCTTTAAAAGCACTGAAAAGCGTGACGATAAATGGAGCACCCTTCTTGTAGAAGTGGGTGAGTCACAGGATCGTCGTGCATTTGCTGAACTATTTGCCCATTTTGCCCCATTACTAAAAAGCTTTGCCCAAGCTAGCCGTCAAGATGGCTGGTTTCCAGGGCTTGCTGAAGATTTAGTTCAAGAGGTGATGATTAAGGTATGGCAAAAAGCCGGCGGTTACAATCCGCAAAAAGCTTCTGCCACTACTTGGATCTACACAGTTGCTCGTAACTGCAGAATTGATATGTTGCGTCGCAAGTGTAATACCCAGCATCTCCCGCTTGAAAATGAAGATTTCTGGCACGAGCCTGATGAAGAGACTCCAGTTTCTTTGTTACGACAAAAAAGAACCGAGGATCACGTTAAACAAAGTCTCGGTCAACTCCCTCGGGAGCAAAACGAAATTTTAAGGAAAGTTTATTTGGAAGGTAAATCTCATGCAGAAGCATCGCAAGAACTAGACTTACCCTTAGGAACTGTTAAATCCAGAGTTAGATTAGGTTTGCAAAAACTGCAAATTTTAGTCGCTCCAGAATTTAGAGAAGAGCTGCTTAATGACTAAAGTATTAAATCATCACCCCACCCCAGAGATGTTAGTAGAGTTTTCCGCTGGCACATTGGATACAGCCACTTCAATTTGTGTCGCATCACATTTACATTTTTGTAAGTGTTGTCGAGACGAAGTTGCCCGTCTCGATGAAGTTGGCTCGCAACTAATGGCTATTTCATCGCCCGAGACCATTGATGACGCTTTATTTGATAAGGTAATGGTCAAGATTGACCAACCTCAGCCTGTTGCAGAAGCAGCTCCTGCGCCTAAAACTGGTATTAGTGGTTTCCCTGTGCATGTCAATAAATTGATACATAATGCTTCTAAAACGCCGGTTTGGAAACGACTTTCTAGCTCAATGGAAGAAGCCAAGCTATTTACTGGCCAGAATAAGTTTGAGGTTGCACTTCACAAGATCTGTGCCGGTGGTGTTACCCCTAAGCATGATCATCGTGGTTTGGAATATACGGTGGTACTCAAAGGTAGCTTTTCTGATGAGAGCTCTGTGTATACCGAAGGCGACTTTATTATTAGACAACCTGGTGATGTTCACCAGCCTATGGGTGCAAAAAATGGCGAATGTATTTGTCTCTCAGTGCAAGAATCGCCTATCAAACTAACTAGCTTTTTAGGATTCTTCCTAAACCCATGGCTGAAAGTTAAACCTGCTTGATTCTCGATTTCCCTTAGCATCATAAGACTTTGACCGCGTTAATCGCGGTCTTTTTTATCTAACCAAAACACCCTGCTTGGCCATAAATTGTTTTGCATCGGGAATACTGTGCTCACCAAAATGGAAAATACTAGCGGCCAATACTGCGTCAGCGCCGCCTTTTTGAACGCCGTCCACCAAATGCTGCAAGTTTCCAACCCCACCAGAGGCTATCACTGGCACGGCAATGGCGTCGCTAATTCTCGAGGTAAGTTCAAGGTCAAAACCATTTTTGGTGCCATCGCGATCCATACTGGTAAGAAGAATTTCACCAGCACCATAGTTTGCCATTTTGATGGCCCAATCAATAGCGCAAATACCGGTTGAGTTGCGTCCACCATGGGTAAAGATTTCCCATCTAGGATTGTCTGAATGATCTGTTTGCTTGGCATCAATCGCCACTACAATACACTGCGAGCCAAATTTATCCGCAGCCGCCTTAACAAATTCTGGATGTTTGATAGCGGCAGAATTAATGGCTACCTTGTCCGCGCCTGCATTTAACAGGTTGCGAATATCTGATAATTCGCGCACACCACCGCCAACGGTGAGAGGGATAAAGACCTCGCCTGCCATGCGTTCTACCGTGTGTAATGTGGTATCTCTATCTTCGTGACTTGCAGTGATATCGAGAAAGGTAATTTCATCAGCACCCTGTTCATTATAGCGTCTTGCCACTTCTACAGGATCACCGGCGTCTCGTATATCAACAAATTGAACACCTTTAACCACCCGCCCCTTATCAACATCTAAGCAGGGGATGAGTCGCTTTGCTAAACCTTTTGACATACTTGATCTCACTCGTTGTTATCGTTAAATAAGTGACCTAACTTGCCTGCTTTGGTTGCTAGGTATTTTACATTATGCGGATTGCTATCGGCCTGATGGGGAATCCTTGCAATCACATCAAAACCTAATTCTTTTAGTGCTTTTATTTTGCGTGGATTATTAGTCATCAACTGTATCTTTTGAGCACCTAAGTGCTGCAACATTGGCGCACAGATTGAATAGTCGCGCATATCAGCCCCGAAACCTAAACGCTCATTAGCTTCTACGGTGTCGGCACCCTGATCTTGCAGATTATAGGCACGTATTTTATTCACCAGACCTATGCCTCTGCCCTCTTGGCGAAGATATAAAATTGCTCCACGACCTAATTCAGCAATACTTCGCAGTGCTTCCTCTAATTGCTCACCACAGTCACAACGCAAACTACCTAGAGCATCGCCAGTAAGACATTCAGAATGAATTCTTACCGCTAATGGCTCATCGATTGAACAGTCACCTATGGTAATAGCAATATGCTCTTTACCTTTGAATGGATCTTCAAAACCATGAATATCAAAAGTGCCCCACTTGGTGGGCAGAGTCGAAGATTCAATAAAACGTAGAACCAATGGAAGCTCCAAAATTAATATTTAAGCCAGATATTGTACCGAATGGCAAAGGTTTATTCAGATTTTTCAATCACTGGATATTTTTGCTTTAACAAATGCCAAACGCGCAGTTATTGAATCCTTTATATCGTAGACAATACGATAACAACAGGGCACTAAAATTAAAGTCATGGTAGTTGCAAACACAATCCCAAAGCTGAGTGAGATTGCCATTGGGATAACAAACTGAGCCTGCATACTGGTTTCAAACAGCATCGGCAATAAGCCCACAAAGGTGGTTAGTGTCGTCAACACAATGGCGCGAAATCTCTGCTTACCAGCAAACATAAGTGAATCATCGATACTCATTCCGTCAGAGCGACGCCGATTGGCAAATTCAACCAAAATAAGGCTGTCATTAACCACAACTCCGGCAAGGGCAACCAGCCCAAGTATTGATAACATATTAAGTGAGATATCAAATAATATATGCCCCACTACTGCACCAATAAATCCGAAAGGAATCACTGACATAATAACCAGTGGCTGAACATAGGATCTAAGAGGAACTGCTAACAACCCATAGATCAAGAACAGTGCAGCGGCAAAACCAATTAATGTACGCATCATTAGAGTACTTTCTTCTTTGCTTGAGCCGCCCAAATCAAACTCTACATCAGGGTACTGCTGCAGAAGCTGAGGAATATAATTATCCGTAATATCAGAGACCACTATGCCGGTTTGAATTTTATTGGGATCGACATCTGCTGTGACATTAACAGTTCGCTTTCTATCGGTTCTGGAAATACTAGACAGACCTTCGCCCAGCTTAATATCGGCTACCTGCCCGATCCGAACTACTTGACCGGTTTTACTTCTAATCATTAGGTTTTCAAGATTAGCCACCGAACCGCGCTCTTCTGATGGGTAGCGAACCATAACTTTAACTTGATCAACACCACGCTGAATGCGTTGAACTTCTTCACCAAAGAACGCCTGTCGTACCTGTGTGCCAACATCAGCCAAACTTATACCTATCTGACTAGCATAGGGTTTAAGGCTAATTTGAATTTCCTGCCCACCAGTACCCTGAGAGTTATAAATATCAAACACTCCATTGTATTGGGCTAATTTATTTTGTAGCTGATTACTCGCGAGTGCTAACTGTTCCGAGTTAACGCCACTAAGCTGCAAATTAATTTTGGCGCCACCACCCGCATTGGTACTGGCAAAATATCGCTGTTTTCTGACATTGGGTAATTCACCCACCTGCTGTCGCCAAAGTTGCTCAAACTCTAAGGATGAAATTTTTCTGTGCTCTGATGGCACCAATGACACGATAAAGGTGCCGCTAGCATCAGAACCCGCATAAAACAAAAGGTGCTTAATCAGACCTTTTCCGTTGGGATTCTGCTTGCGATAATCTTCATCCACTTTGTACGCAGCTTGTTCAATTGTGACTAGTATTTCGGCCATATCTTGCGCCGAAGTTCCATCATAGACTATGATTTCTGCACGCACAGTATCACTGGGAACATTGGGAAAAAATTCAAATCTAGCAATACCACTATTAACCGCACCAGCGGCAATAATTAAAAGCCCCAAAAAGAATGATACTGTTAGATATCTTTGCTTTAGGCAATAGGCGAGAAAGGGTTGGTATTTGTTGACGACAAATGATTTTAAATTTTTATCGATTGTCGCCTGCCATTGACCAATAAATTGAAACCGCGCCTTTGGTTTAGCACCAATTTTTAGACCTACCAAGTGGGCAGGCAGTATCAACTTAGATTCTATTAGTGAAAACACTAGGCAGAGGATAACAACCACAGCAATAGCTTCTTGAAAACCTGCCACCACACCACCAATAAATAACATAGGCGCAAAGGCAGCCATGGTAGTTAATACACCAATTGTTGAGGGTATAGCTACTTTTTGTGCGCCAGCGATAACATGCTCTATAGAGGCTCTAAAGATACCGTCATCACCTGCTGAAACAGCTTTTTCTGCCTGTTGTTGTGCCTCGGTATAAATACTCTCCCCGATAACAATGGCATCATCCACCACTATCCCCAGCACCATAATAAAGGCAAATAGGCTTAAAACATTGACCGTTACTGGGTAGGGATTGACTGGCATAAGCCAGAATGCGCCTAAGAAACTGACGGGAATCCCGAGCAATACCCAAAACCCAACCTGAATATTGAGAAAAAGTGTAAGTACCACTGCTACCAATATTCCACCCATTGCAAGATTGGATAACATCATATCCAGTCGACCGCGAAGGTGAAATGATAGGGGCTCAAATTGCTCTATGGTGAGCCCGTCGACTAGGGAATCAGATTTTTCTTCAATATAACCTTTAACCGCTTCATCTATTGCCAATAAATTTTGATTTTCTAGCGAAAAAATTCCCAGAGTAATTGCTGACTCTTTATCAAAGTGCACAAAGGTGCTAGATTCTCTAAAAGAATCTTTGACTACCGCCACATCCGACACGAGCAATTGAGAACCATCGGGATTACTTCGCAGTACTATATTTTCAAACTCCTCACCCGAATAAGCCTTGCCTTCAGTTCGGACTAAAATATTGCCGTTAGAGGAGCGAATCATTCCTGCAGGAAGATCTATTGATGATTCGCGCAATACACGGGCGACTTCACCCAGTGTCATATTGAGCTCTCTTAGGCGATGCTCTTTGACCTCAATAGCAATCTCGTAGTCATCAACCCCCCAGAGAATTACTTTTTTTACTTCTGGCAATTCTAATAATTCATCTCTGATTTGCTGTCCCAGATTTTTTCGTTGAAATTCATCAAGGGCACCAGATACGGCTACACCAGATACCCAGGCCATATTTTCAAATTTACTGACACTGGGTTTTTCTAGGCCTTCAGGGAAATTTAAAATGCCGCTAATACGATCTTCAACTCTGGCTAGCATTTCGTTGATATCTTGGCTGGGCTCAATATCCAATTCAATTCTGGCATTATCGCGGTTTGCTGTGGAGCGCATTTCTTTAACTCCACTTAACCCCTGCAAGGCTGATTCTATGGGTAAAATAACCCCCTTTTCCACTTCGACGGGAGCCGCACCGGGATAAATTGCCGTAACCTGGATAGAGTTTCTATCCATCCGTGGGAACATATCTTTACTGATGCTAACCGCTGAAATTGCCCCTGCCACTATGATAAATAGCATCAGTAAATTAGCTGCAACAGGATTTTTGGCGAACCAACCAATCAATCCGTAGGATTGAGGGTGATTCATGGTGATTGCACCTTATCTTCGAATTTAAAGGGCTTGAGTTTCATACCATCGACCATAATTCCCATACCGCTGGTAACAACTTCAACCTGCCCTTCTAACCCAGCATTAACGTAATAATTAGCATGATCTTCATAGGTATAATCGACAGCTAGCAATTTTAAACGCTGATCGCTATCCACGGTTGCTACTCGGTTATTAGATCTCAAAGCGTGGCGCGGTAAGGTATATACATCATCAATCATTTTGCCTGACACCATCGCCTCGACAAAACTACCAATCAGTAGTCGCGGGCGATCCACAACTCCTTTAATATTGTATGGATCAGCAACCTGAGCTACCAGATACTGAACTCTACTACTCTGCTCAATAGTCCCTTCAGAGCGAACCAGAACCGCTTGCCAAGTTACTATTTCGCCATTGACCGTACTTTTAAGCTGAACCATATTTTTATTGAATATCGACTGATCAGCTGAGGTGGCGTTCCAACCCAACTTTGACAAATCTTTGTCAGTCATCGGTAAGCGTATTTCAGCAAAGTCGATAGCAAAGGTTTCGCCTAATCGTGCACCTATGGTGACGTACTGACCCACATCGACCATTGTGGCGGAGATCATACCGGCATAGGGTGCGCGAATAACTGTTCTTTGCAATTTAAGCTCGGCTTGCTTGACCTCAGCTTGCGCCTGTAACAAGCGCGACTGCGCTTCGGCTAGAAATGGCGACCGCAATGCCAATACCGGTGCTTCGCTTAAAGGTCGGCCGGTCATTTCCCATTCTTTTTTAGCCTGAGTGGATCGCGCTTGCTCGGAGAGAAGCTGAGCTTTTGCGCTCTGTAATTGAGCATCAGCTCTCTGCTTGGCGACCTGATAGTCGGCCGGATCCAATTTGATTAATACATCACCCTTGGCAAAGGTTCCGCCCACTTCAAACTGAGGGGCTAACGCCATAACAATACCTGACACCTCTGAAACCAACATAGTTTTTGTTAGCGGCTGGACAGTACCTTGGGATTTGACCTTTAACTGAACCTGCGACTTTTGTATTACCGCGGTTTTTACCGCAACCTCACGATTGGGTGACTCCAACTCGAGAGAATCGGGTTTTGTTAGACTCATTAGCCCAGCAATAACAAAGGCTACAATAATGACAATTAAGGGTAGAAATTTTATTTTCAATTATTTGCCCTCTATGGCAATTGATTTTACTGTTTAAGCAGTAATTTCTTACGTTGCTGTGCTATAAATAGCCCAAGTAGCTGATATAAGCGGCTATAACGGCGGCAAAGATACCTGCCACTATATCGTCGATCATTATGCCAATACCACCTTGCATTTTTTTATCTAACCAACCGATAGGCCATGGTTTTACAATATCGAAAAAGCGAAATAAAACAAAACCGCAAATAACTGCATTCAGTGAGGGGGTTAAGAAAGCCATGGCGATCCATAGACCGACAAATTCATCCCAGACAATACCAGAGTGATCATGAACCCCAAGTTTGGTCGCTGCTCTACCGCAAATATAAACGCCGAGTACAGTTGCTACTAGTAAAACCAACCAATAAATCGCCACTGGCAACTGACACAAAACAAGCCATAGTGGAACAGCCACTAAGCTCCCTATGGTTCCCGGCGCTTTTGGCGATAGCCCACTACCAAAACCGAAAGCGAGCATCAGTGTTGGCGAGCGCAATAACTCAATAAACTTAGGGTTTTTATCTGAAATGAGAGTACCCTCCGGCTGTGATAGATGATGTCTGATTATCTATCTTTAAATAATTCTGATTATGATCTAATGCAGCTATCTTGCCAATCGTTGTTACTACAAATTTTGCAGAGCAAGCCCAGCGTTCAAATTGTTCCTGCCTGATTGATGGCACTGTAAAACACAGCTGATAATCATCGCCACCAGTTAACGCCCATTGACTCACCTGCTTTGAGTAGGCTTGCTTTATATCGGCGTGAATAGGGAGTGATTGGCTGTTGATCGATGCCGATACTGAACTCGCCTTGCACAGATGACTCAGGTCGGCGACCAGACCATCAGAGATGTCAATACAGGCGCTCGCATAATTAACTAGCCCAACACCAAGCTCAATCTGGGGTTTCGGCTTATAAAATCTCTCTGTTAGGCGAGTATTTTGCGCTAAATCTTGATGTTGAATCTGGTGCAGTGCCGCCGCACCGTCACCCAAGGTACCACTGACATAGATAATATCATCTGGCTTGGCACCTTTGCGGCACAGGCCGCGTCCAGTGGGAATCTCTCCTAGCACAGTAATGCTTATGCTTAGCGGACCTGCTGTTGTATCGCCGCCAATCAGGCTGACATTATATTCACCTGCTATCCTTGCCAGCCCCTGACTAAACCCCTGTAACCATTCTGAACAGGCCAGTTGCTTGGGTATGGTTAGCGCTAGGGTAAACCATTTTGGGGTGGCGCCCATAGCTGCCATATCACTCAGATTTACACAGAGTGCGCGAGTGGCTATATGTTCAGCTGATGCATCTTTAGGAAAATGTACTGAAGCAACGAGGGTGTCTGTAGCTACCGCAATCTGTTTATCTGCTTTGATATCTATAATCGCCGCATCATCGCCAATCCCAACAGCAACGTTCTGTTGGCCAGTTAACTCTTTAAAATAATCAGAGATAAGCGAGAATTCATCGATTGGCTGATTCATGCTTGAATACGGTTTTTATCC
>MDTB01209032.1_pt1 | contig 10125 bp, 8 predicted proteins | sample 811161 | NCBI WGS metagenome assembly MDTB01 (sample SAMN05326650, study PRJNA326480) | marine metagenome | isolation source: seawater | place: Mediterranean Sea | collected 2009
CAAAAGTTAAAAAAGATGAACAAATTAAGATGAAAGGAATTGAGGTTGGACATATTTTTTATTTTGGTGAAAAATATTCAAAACCTCTAAACTGTTTTATTGATGCAAAAGATGGTAAAAAAATTACAGTTAAAATGGGATCATATGGCATTGGAGTGTCTAGATTAGTTGGTGCTACGATAGAAGCTAATTACACAAATGATATTATGAAATGGCCCAAGGCAATTTCTCCTTTTGATGCAGTTATTATTCCAAGTATCAGCAAAAACAATAAAGAAAACCTAGAAAAAGCCAAAAAAATATACAAAGAATTAAAAAAACAAAATATTGACGTATTGTTAGACGATGTAGATGAGAATATGTCTAATAAATTTAAAAAACACGATTTAATAGGAATTCCTTTTCAAATAATAATTGGCTCTAAAACAGAACAGGATAAGTTTGAATTTAAAGAACAAAATTCAGAAACACAAATTTTAAGCCTTGAAAAAATTAAGTCTCAACTAAAAAAATAATTTGTTTACAAAAGCTGAAAGATTAATTTCATTTAGAAACTTACGTCCCAAAAAAAAAGAAGGGTTTTTAAAAGTAATTTCAATATTTTCTTTCCTTGGCATAATGTTAGGAGTAGCCATACTTATAGTAGTTATGTCAGTAATGAATGGCTTTAAGACTGAGTTAACCAATAAAATTTTAGGATTAAATCCACATATAGTTGTTCAATCAAATGGTTTTAATATTGATCAAGAATTTTTAAAAAAGATTAAAAAGATTAATTCAAGTTTTAAAATTTCAAAGACATATTCGGGTGAAGCAATCGTATTAAATAATCAAAATGCAAAAGGAGTGATTATAAAGGGGATAGATAATGAAAATAGTGAAAGTTTAGATTTTATGAAAAAAAGTATTATTCAAGGATCTATTAAAGATATTAATAGTGGTCATGCTTTTATAGGCGTAGAATTAGCCTATGATCTTGATTTAAAGATTGGAGATAAGATTAATTTAATGTCAACCGCTTTTATTGCTACACCTTTAGGCGAGATACCTAAACAAGATACTTTTATTATAAAGGGATTATTCAACACAGGTTTTTATGAATTTGATAAGAATTTTATTTTTTTAAGTCTTGCTGATACTTTGACAATTTTTGATAAAAGCAAAAATGAACAAAACTTAGAAATTTTCCTGAAAGATCCTTTGAAAGCAGCTGAGTACAAAAATAAAATACAAAATTTAAATTTGAATTATTTTGTTTATTCATGGTCTGACTTAAATAAATCTTTTTTTAGCGCTTTAAAAGTTGAGAGGAATGTAATGTTCTTGATATTAACATTGATTTTGATTATTGCAGCTTTTAATATTATTTCTGGCCTTACTATATTAATTAAAAACAAAACAAAAGAAATAGCAATCTTAAAAACTCTAGGTTTAAGTGATAATTCAATTAAAAAAGCATTTTTTCTAACAGGATTTTCAATTGGATTTTTTGCTACATTAACTGGAATTTTTTTAGGTGTGTTTTTTGCATTAAATATAGAAAAAATAAGATTATTTCTGTCCAACGTTTTTAATTTAGAAATTTTTCCATCTGATGTATATTTCCTTGAGAAATTACCTAGTGAAATAAATATTTCGTCGTTAATGATAATCGCAGCGTTTTCTTTACTAATATCAGCAATTGCTTCAATTATTCCAGCAGTCAAAATCTCAAAAATGAGAACCTTTCGAGCTCTAAGATATGAGTAAAACTTTATTAGAAACTATAAATCTTAAAAAAACTTTTAACCATAAAAATGGAATTATAAATCTCTTTAATAAAGTGAATATAAAAATAAAATCTGGTGACCTCGTTGCTTTGGTGGGCCCCTCTGGTTCAGGTAAATCAACATTTTTACACTTATTAGCATTATTAGACCATCCTACAGCAGGAAAAGTTCTCTTAAAAAATAAAGATACAAAGAATTTAACCAGCAAAGAAAAAGATAATGTGAGAAAGAATAATGTTTCAATTATTTTTCAAGATAATAATTTATTAACAGACTTTACAGTTTTAGAAAATGTTATGATGCCACTAATTATAAAAGGTCAAAAATCAAGAGAGGCAAAAAAAAATTCAGAGGCATTTTTAAAAAAAGTTAAAATTTTAAATAGAAAAAATCATTTTCCTAACGAACTTTCGGGCGGAGAACAACAAAGAGTTGCTATAGCAAGATCTTTGATCGCGGAAACAGAAGTAATTTTAGCTGATGAGCCTACAGGTAATTTAGATTACAAAACTTCTGAAAATATTTTTTCTTATTTTTTAAAATTAAAAAAATTAAATAAAGCGATAATTTTTGCAACTCACAATAGAGAACTCGCTAACAAAGCAGATTATAAGTTGAGTATTTTGAAGGGTAATATAAAAAGAGTTAATGTCCTCTCAAATTAGAGAATTTAATAATATTAAAATTCATACACAATATTCCATATGTGAAGGTGCTATCAAAATTGATGATTTGGCAAAATATTGTAAGGAAAATAAAATTAAAGCATTAGGTTTAGCCGATAGTTTCAATTTGTGTGGAGCTCTAGAATTTGCTGAAAAAATAAGTAAAGTTGGAACACAGCCCATTATTGGAAGTCAAATAAATATATCTTATGAAAATATATTAGGAAAAATAACTTTTTATGCTACGTCTGAACAAGGGTATAAAAATTTAACAAAACTTTCTTCTTTAAGTTATCTAAAAAATCAAAAATCACATGAGCCACACTGCGATTTAGATGATTTATTAAATAATAGCGAAGATTTAATAATTCTTACTGGTAATTATAATAATTTATTTGGAAAGTTTTTTTACTCAAATAAGATAAAAATTTTTGAGAGTTTAATTACTAAATTAAAATCGCATTTCCAAGATAGATTATATATAGAAATACAAAGACATTCTGAGAGTCAAGAAAAAAGCTATGAAAGTTATTTATTAAAAATTTCATCACGTTTTAATCTACCTTTAATCGCAGGACAAGAAGTATACTATTTAACACCAGAAATGGCGGAGGCACATGATGCTCTTATTTGTATAGGAGAAAAACAATTTATAGATGATCAAAATAGATTTAAATATAGTGACCAACATTATTTAAAAAAAAATGATGAGCTACAAAAAATTTATAGCGATATTCCCGAAGCACTAGAAAATAATTACAATTTTCCTTTGAGATTTAACTTTAAACCAAAAAAATCAAAACCAATTCTTCCCTCTATATCTAATAATATTAGCAAATCAGTCGAACAAGAGTTGATGGATCAAGCAAAAAAAGGCTTAGATGAAAGATTAAAAAATTTTGTGTTAAAGAAAAATAAGAATGATTCTAGTGAGAAGATCACAAGAGTTTATGAAGATAGACTTAAACATGAACTGGAAATTATAAATTCTATGAACTATTCAAGTTATTTTTTAATTGTTTCTGATTATATTAAATGGGCTAAAAATTCTTCAATTCCTGTAGGACCTGGAAGAGGATCTGGAGCCGGATCTTTAGTTGCTTATTGTCTGGATATAACTGATCTTGATCCAATTGAGTTTGATCTAATATTCGAGAGGTTTTTAAATCCAGATAGAATATCAATGCCTGATTTTGACATAGATTTTTGTGAAGAACAGAGAGATAAAGTTTTCGAATATTTAAAATCAAAATACAAAGACGGTGTGGCTCATATTATTACATTTGGCAAATTGAAAGCTAGAATGGCATTAAGAGATGTAGGAAGAGTTCTTGGCTTATCATATGGTCATGTAGATAAAATTTGTAAAATGATACCTTTCGATCCCTCAAGACCGCTAACGTTACAAGAGTCAATAGATAGAGAGCCAAGGTTTAAACAAGAAGTAAAGAATAATGTTAAAGTTGAAAAGCTGATAAATTTATCTTTAAAACTTGAGGGTTTAAATAGAAATATGGCAACACATGCAGCTGGTGTTGTTATAGCAGGAAATAAACTAGCAGAACAGTTCCCACTTTATGTTGACCATAGTTCAAATTTGATCTTACCTTCTACTCAATATGACATGTACTCATCTGAAAACGCCGGTCTAGTAAAATTTGACTTGCTGGGCTTAAAAACTCTTACAGTAATAAACAAAACACTCAAAAGATTAAAATTAAAAAAGATTGATCTAGATATTAATAAAATAAATCGTGAGGATAAAAAGGTTTACTCATTATTGTCTACAGGAGAAACAGTTGGTTTGTTTCAACTTGAAAGTACAGGTATGAGAGAGTCAATTAAGCAAATGAAACCAAATAAATTTGACGACATAATTGCGCTTGTAGCTCTTTATAGACCTGGACCAATGAGCAATATACCCATTTATAATGATTGTAAGAATGGGATTAAAACTCCAGATTACATTCATCCTACATTAGAAAAAATTCTTAAACCTACCTACGGTATTATAATTTATCAGGAGCAGGTAATGCAAATCGCTCAAACTTTAGCTGGCTTTACAGCTGGCGAAGCCGACATTTTAAGAAGAGCAATGGGCAAAAAGAAGAAAGCAGAATTAGATAGACAGAAAGAAAGATTTATTAATGGGGCGATAAAAAAAGGCATAGCAAAGGATGTCGCTAATTTTGTTTTTACTAAAATCGAACCCTTTGCTCAATACGGTTTTAATAAAAGCCATGCAGCTGCTTATGCATTAATTGCTTATCAAACAGCCTTCCTTAAAACTTATTATAAAGAAGATTTTATTGCAGCAACGATGTCTACAGAATTGACTAATACTTCGAAATTAAGAGAGTTTGTTGAAGAATTGAAAAGACTTAATGTCGAGATAGTTAGACCTTCTATAAATAAATGTTTTGCAGATTTTAAAGCAGAAAAGAATAAAATTTTTTATGGTTTGGGTGCTGTAAAAAATGTTGGTTTTGAGGCAATATCTAATATTATAAATGAAAGGGAAAAAAATGGTAAGTTTCTATCGCTCAATGATTTTATTAACAGGGTAGACATTAAAGATGTTAACAAATTACAATTAGAAGGATTAGTAAAATCAGGTACATTTGATGAATTTGATAAAGATAGAAACAAAATTTTAAATTCTATTCCAAAAATTATTTTACAAATTAAAAACATCAACGATGATAAAACTAATAATCAAACGAGTCTTTTCGAAAATACAATTGATGGTAATCATAATTTTGACTATTTGCCCTCGACAGTTTGGAGTAAAAAACAACTTTTATTAGAGGAATTTAAATCAATAGGTTTTTATATATCGGATCATCCCTTAAATGAATACGGCGAAATTTTTAAACAATTAAACATCTCTGCTTACAAAGATTTTTCTAAAAATGCTCAAAATGAAGCATTAGTAGCAGGCACTATCATGTCAATACAAGAAAAAAAAAGTGCAAAGGGAACCCCATTCGCCATAGTCAAGTTTAGTGACAATAATGGTGAATTTGAACTGTTTTTATTTGCTGAATTACTTGTAAATAATCGTGATAAAATAAAAGAATCCGAGTCATTTGTTCTGACGTTACAAAAAGATAAGTCTAATGGACGAGTAAATTTAAGAAAGATTTTAAGTCTAGAAGAGATTATAAACAAACCCTATTCAAAGGTGACAATAGAATTAAGCGAAAATTATAATATTGACGAAATAAAAAAATTACTAGGAAATCAAGGAAACACAAAAATACATTTAATAATTAATAATAAAAATAAAAAGATTCATTATAATTTGCAGAATTCAAGAAAATTTGATTTTAATCAATTAAAAACCATGAAAAATAAGGAATACGTCAAAAAAATTATCGTTTAGACGCTTGTTTTTTATAATATGGTTGTATATATCATTGATAATTTCGCACACAGTTATTAGGGCATTGCCCTCCCGGTCCAAAATTTGGAGCAACTGTGGTGGATTAACCGGAAAAAAATATGAACGTACCTAAAGTCGACATTAAACAACTTCTAGAAGCTGGAGTACATCTTGGTCACAAAACATTAAGATGGAACCCAAAAATGAAAAAATATATTTTTGGTGAAAAAAATTCTATTCATATCATTGATTTAACCCAAACAGTTGAGTTTTTAAAAAACGCATTAGTAGAAGTTCATAAAACTATTTCTGCCGGGGGAAAACTACTTATTGTTTCAACTAAAAAACAAGCTTCTGAACAAGTACGAGACCTAGCTAGAGAAACAAATCAATATTTTGTTAATTACAGATGGCTTGGAGGAATGCTAACCAATTGGAATACAATACAAAATTCTATTAAGAGATTAAAAAAACTAGATGAACAGCTATCAAAAGAGAATATTGGCTTTACAAAAAAAGAAATTTTAAAATTTGGAAAAGAAAAGGAAAAATTACAAAGATCACTAGGTGGAATTGTAGAAATGAAAAAAACACCTAATTTAATTTTTATAATTGACACTAATATCGAGTCATTAGCTGTGGCAGAATCAAAAAAACTTGGTATTCCCATTATTGCAATTTTAGATACAAATTCAGATCCAACAGGAATTGAATTTCCAATTCCTGGAAATGATGATGCGAGAAGATCGATAAATCTTTATTGTGAATTATTAAAGAACACAATTAAAGATGCAGAAAAATTTATCAAAGAGCCAGAAATAAAAGAAGAAAAAAAATCCAATATAAAATCAGAAAAAAAAACTGATAAAAAGAAAAAATAATTAACTTAATTAGCTTATGTCAGATAAAGCTTTATTAGATAATATTAAAAAATTAAGAGAAATTACAGGCGTTGGTTTTAAAGATTGTAAAATTGCCTTAGATGAAACCAAGGGAGATATAGAAAAATCAATAGAATTTTTAAGAAAAAAAGGTATTGCAAAAGCCTCCAAAAAAATGAGCAGAACTGCTTCTGAGGGATTAGTTTTAGTAAAAGAAAATAATGGGGAAACATCAATAATTGAAATAAATAGCGAGACAGATTTTGTAGCAAAAAATAAAGATTTTATATCTTTCTGTAAAGAATTGTCAGAAATAAACTTTCTTGTGAAAGGAAATCTTGAAACCCTCAATAATTCAAAAATGGGAAATGGAATAACAGTAAAAGAAAATCTAGTTACTCTAATTGCCAAAATTGGTGAAAAAATCACTATTAGAAGAACAAATTTTTTTGATAATAAACAGGGTTTAAATTTTCATTACGTGCACTCTGCTTTAGAAAAAAACATAGGAAAGATCGTATCAGTCGTAAAAATTGATGGCTTAACTAAGAATAAAAATGATGATATTGGAATGAAAATTTCAATGCATATCGCTGCCTCAAATCCTTTAGCTATTGATAAAGAAGGAATAAAAAAAGATATTATTGATAAAGAATTAGAAATTATTAAAGCAGAAATAATAAATTCAGGAAAACCTTCCGAAATGGCTGAGAAAATTTCAAAGGGGAAAATTTCAAAATTCATAAATGATAATACTCTTTTAAATCAAATCTGGATTATGGACCCTAAAAAAAAGGTATCCGATATACTTAAAGAAAACAAACTAGACAAAGAGATAAAAATATTAAGTTTTTTAAGGTATAAAGTGGGCGAGGGTATTTAAAATGAACTCAGGTTTTAATGAGAATACATATTCGTCAAAGATGAATAAAAGTATCCAATCTCTTAAAAAAGATATTTCTACACTTAGAACCGGTAGAGCAAATTCAAATATGCTCGACATGATTAAAGTTGACGTCTATGGGCAAAGTATGCCTATAGAACAACTAGCTACAGTTAGTGTTCCAGAGGCAAGACTTATATCAATACAGGTTTGGGATAAAGCAAATATTACATTAATAGATTCAGCTATTCAAAAGTCTGATTTAGGTATCAATCCTCAAATTGATGGTCAAATTATTAGATTAAGAATTCCTGATTTAACTGAAGAACGAAGAAAAGATCTTATAAAGATACTTAAAAACATAGGAGAAAAAGGCAAAGTTTCAATTAGAAATATAAGAAGAGAGGCGAATGATGAATTAAAAAAAAAATTAAAAGATAAAGCTATTACTGAAGATGAAAATAAATTATTTGAAAAAAGTATTCAAAAAATAACAGATATAAATATTGGAGATATTGAAAAAATTTTAATTGAAAAAGAAAAAGAGATTTTACAAATATGAACAAACTCAACCACGTTGCCTTTATTATGGACGGTAATGGAAGGTGGGGACAAAAGAGAAAAAAAGGAAGAAACTTTGGTCATTTAAATGGTGTAAAAACTGTAAAAAAAGTTGTTCGTAGTTCGATTAATATTGGAATACCTGTAGTAACCTTTTATGTCTTTTCAACTGAAAACTGGAAAAGACCAAAAACTGAAATAAACTTTTTGTTCAACTTAATTATCAATTATTTTAAAAAAGAATTAGAAAATGTTATTTCAAATGGTATAAAAATTCATATAATTGGCAATATTAATACTCTTCCTCTTAAAATTAAAAAAACTCTTAAAGAAGCAGAAAAACTTACTGAGAAAAATAAAAAAATTATTGTTAATTTAGCAATTAATTATGGCTCAAAAGATGAGATAGTTTTTGCATCAAAAAAATCAAAAAAAAAAATTAACATTAAATCTTTAGAAAATAATCTATACACAAGAAATATTCCTAATCCAGATATATTAATTAGAACTGGAGGTCATAAACGATTAAGTAATTTTATGTTGTGGCAATTAGCATATGCTGAGATATTCTTTTTAGATAAATTGTGGCCAGATTTTAATAATCAAGATCTTAAAAAGATAATTAAAAAATTCAAAAAAGAAAAAAGAAACTATGGATCAGTTTAAATGTCTAATAATTTAAAGAAAAGAATGTATACATCAATGGGTTTAATCTTATTGTTAACTTTAATGTTTTTTAACATTTATATACTGGCTTATTTTTTAATGATAATTGGAGTTTTTTCAATTCTAGAATTTGCCAGCATGAACAAAAAAATATTTAAAGATGAAATTTACAAAAGTATCTTTTTAGATATTTTATTCTTTTCTTACATATTTTTTGTTCTATCAGCTTTTTTTATTCTCTCTTTTTTTTCTCATCTTAAAATATTAATTTTTATAATTTTGTTAACTTGCATAGCATCAGATATTGGAGGATTTATATTTGGAAAATTATTAAAAGGTCCAAAACTGACAAAAATCAGTCCACAAAAAACTATCTCAGGATCATTAGGATCAATAATTCTTTCTACAGTTATTTTATCAATTTTGATTTATTATTTTACTAATAGTTTCGAAATAAATATTTTTATAGTCGGTTTAATAACATCAATTACTTGTCAATTAGGAGACTTATTTTTTTCATTACTAAAAAGAAAATCGAAAATTAAAGATACAGGAAACATTTTGCCAGGACATGGAGGTGTACTAGATAGAGTTGATGGAATATTATTAGGATTACCTTTAGGGTTTATAATAATGGTAATAGTTTATTAATATGAAAAAAAAAATATCAATTCTTGGATCAACAGGTTCCATTGGGTTAAATGTTATCAAAATTATAAAAAAAAAAAAAAAAGATTTTAAAATAAATATTTTAGCAGCAGATAAAAATTATAGATTGATCTGCAAACAGATCAATGAACTAAAACCAAATTTTTTTTTCATAAATAATTCTTCTATTTATAATAAAGTAAAAAAAAAATATAATAGAAGTAGAGTTAAAATTTTAAAAGATTTTATTTTAGAAGATAATAAACTAACAAAATCTAATATTACAATTGCAGCAATACCTGGTATTGCTGGATTAGAACCTACTATTCAACTTATAAAAAAAAGTAAAAAAGTACTATTAGCAAACAAAGAGTCTATAATTTGTGGTTGGAATTTAATTAATAATAATGCATTGAAATACAAAACACAAATTATTCCAGTGGACTCAGAACATTTTTCAATAATGAAATTGTTAAATAGCTATAAAATAAAAGATATAAAAAAAATTTATTTAACAGCTTCTGGAGGGCCTTTTTTAAATTATGATCTTAAAAAGTTTAAATATATTAAACCAAATCAAGCTTTGAAACACCCCAAATGGAAAATGGGAAAAAAAATTTCAATAGATTCAGCTACATTAATGAATAAAATTTTAGAGTCAGTAGAA
>MDTB01066325.1_pt1 | contig 10124 bp, 9 predicted proteins | sample 811161 | NCBI WGS metagenome assembly MDTB01 (sample SAMN05326650, study PRJNA326480) | marine metagenome | isolation source: seawater | place: Mediterranean Sea | collected 2009
AGTCTAAATAGTGAAGTTTCACAAATTAATCTAAAGGTTATTGAGTATGGGCCTAAATCCATAGAGGAGTTATTACAGCCTGAGGAGGCTTAATTTGAGCACAGCCCCCCAAGCCGAGATAAATATCGGAATGGTAGGGCACGTAGACCACGGAAAGACAACACTTACACAAGCCCTTACCGGTAAATGGACCGATCAGCACAGTGAGGAATTAAAGAGAGGAATTTCAATCAAATTGGGTTATGCAGATGCTGAATTCTACAAAGTAACGGAAAAGAAAAATACAATATATACTTCAGAACCAAATTTGAAAAATTATGAAAATGCCAAAAACGAGCATTTGAGAACCGTAAGTTTTGTTGATGCCCCAGGCCACGAAACACTAATGGCCGTCATGCTGAGTGGAGCGGCAATAATGGATGCAGCAATACTAATTATAGCTGCAAATGAAAAATGTCCCCAACCACAAACTCGAGAGCACCTTTCAGCTCTAGAAATAATGGGTTTTGATAAATTTATAGTAGTGCAAAGTAAGATCGATATTTGCACAAAAGAAAGAGCCTTGGAATCATATCAAGAAATAAAAGATTTTCTAAAAGGATCACTGTTAGAAGATGCTCCAATAGTTCCAGTTTCTGCACATCACAATAAAAATATAGACTTACTCATTGAAGTAATTGAAAATTTATTTCCGACCCCTGACAAGAACATAAGCGATAATTTCCAAATGGATATTGCACGCTCTTTTGACATTAATAAGCCAGGAACCCTGCCCAAAAACATAAAGGGTGGAATACTTGGAGGAACTATCAAAAAAGGTAAAATTAATATTGGCGATAGTATTGAAATAAGACCCGGAAGGAATACAAAAAAAGGCTTAGAACCGATCAACACTAAGGTGACTACATTACATAGTGGAACATCTAGAAAAGAAATCCAACCCGGAGGTCTTGTAGCTATTGGAACAAGTCTAGATCCTTCAATGACAAAGTCTGATTCATTACTAGGAAACGTAATTGGGAAACCTGGAACATTACCACCTGTCTGGGAAAGATTCAATGTCAATACCACTTTACTTGAAAGAGTGGTAGGTACTAAAAATGTCAAGGATATGGATGAATTAAAGACTAAGGAACCCCTAATGATTACTGTTGGTACAAGAACTACTGTTGGAGTTCCTGTTACTGTAAGAGATAACATCGTTGACATGAAGTTAACAATACCTGTGTGTGCACCAGTAGGTCAAAGAATCGCGCTAAGTCGAAGAGTTGACGGTAAATGGCACCTTATAGGATATGGCATTATTGAAGAATGAACGTTGTATTACCTGATACAAATATAATTCTATGGACGTTTAGTGGAGGTATTGATTTTCGAGAAGCTATTGCATCTGTGGCCCCAGGATATGAAATATTGATTCCAACATGTGTTTTGGACGAATTAGAGAAGTTGAATAATAAGCAGAGTGGTGCTGCAGTGGAATTCTGTAAAAAAATGGAAACTATAGATTTAGGCCGAGGATATGCAGACGACTTATTAGTTAAATCTGCTGAAAAGGGTTACCTTGTTGCTACAAACGATAAGGAGATATTAGATAATTTAAAAGAAAAAGGAATTAATGCGTTGCGCACAAGAGAAAAAAATAAACTAATTATGACAGAGAAAGAAATATGAATGAAGTAAGATTTCCTGAGAAACCAAAATATGATTTCACAAATGAGCAGCTAACTGAAAGAAACAAGATACTTACAAAAGAAATAGAACACATAAAATATAGTGATATAAGTGAAGTTGCTCCTTTGATAGACTCATTTAGCAAAGGTAGTTTCCAAGCTCGTAAGCTAGGAGAAGGTGCTAAATTATACAGGAGAGAACTTGAAAAAGAAACCACTATCATTTGGTCATTAGCAGGAAGCATATTCAGTGCTGGACTTCGTGAACTTGTGATCGAATCAATCAGGAAAAATCTTGTAGATTGCTTAGTCTGCACTGGAGCTTTATTCGAACAAGATATGCTTGAAGCTTTAGGGTATAAACACTATGCACAAACCGAACCAATTGATGATGCAAAGTTGCAAAATTTGTTAATCGATCGAATCTATGATCATTATCTTGATGAACTACAGCTGCAACATGTAGATTTAACATATAAAAAAATTGCAAAGGAATTATCACCTGGAAATTATTCAAGCAGAGAATTTATGTATGAATGTGGCAAATGGCTGTCAAAGGTCACAGATGCAGAGGATAGCGTCATGTTAGCAGCCTATGAAATGAACGTACCAATTTTCGTTCCTGCACTAAACGATTGCTCTGTAGGAATTGGATTGGCAATGAATCAAGCTGAAAATAACGGTGGAATAAGTATTGATTCAATTAAAGATTTGCGAGAGATTGCAATTATGAAGAATGAATGTGGAGATTCTGGAATAATCATAATTGGAGGAGGAGTGCCAAAGAATTATGCGCAAGATTCTGTAGTTATGGCCGAAATGCTTGGGTATAATGTTAAAAAGCATCGATTTGGAATACAAATAAGTACTGCAGATCCTCGTGACGGAGGATTATCTGGCTCAACACTTAAAGAAGCTATATCTTGGGGTAAGAATGATAATGATATGGAAGAAGTCATGATTTGGGGAGAGGCTTCAGTGTATTTTCCATTATTATTATCATATGTTAACGATGTTAAAAAAAGAGATAAAAAAGAGTTAAATAAACGTATCAACACAAACGGATTACAGGAGAATGAGTAATGGAAAAAGGATATAGACAACAATTGCCTGACAGAGATCCTCAAGAGACTGAGGAATGGATTGAATCTATCGCAGCCATCATTGATCTTAAGGGTGAAGAGAGAGCAAGGTATCTTTTGCAAACACTAATAAGAGAAGCTCGAGATAGAAATATAGCCATACCATTACTTACAAACAGCCCCTACGTAAACACAATACCACCGGAATCTGAGCCTAAATATCCTGGCGATGAAAGTATTGAAAAAAAGATTAGAAGAATTATCAGGTGGAATGCTGCAATGATGGTTTCTAAGGCAAATAAGAATTATGCAGGACTGGGAGGCCATATCTCAACATATGCTTCTGCTGCGAGCTTGTACGAAGTAGGATTCAATCATTTTTTTAGGGGTAAAAATAATGGAATTGGAGATTTTATATATTATCAGGGTCATTCTTCACCAGGAATTTACTCAAGAGCTTTCCTCGAGGGTAGACTCAACAGTAATCAACTTGACCATTTTAGGCGGGAAGCGTTTACAGATGGACTATCCAGTTATCCCCACCCAAGATTAATGCCTGATTTTTGGGAATTTCCCACAGTATCAATGGGCCTTGGACCAACAAATGCAATTTACCATGCTAGATTTCTGCGCTATTTACATGAGAGGGGCATAGTCGATACGTCAGAAAGTAGAGTTTGGGCATTTCTAGGTGATGGTGAATGTGATGAACCTGAAACACTACATGCTTTGCATTTGGCCCATAGAGAAAAATTAGATAATTTAACTTTTGTTATAAATTGTAACTTACAGCGATTGGACGGACCTGTTAGAGGAAATGGTAAAATTGTTCAAGAACTGGAAGCTATATTTCGAGGATCGGGATGGAATGTTTTAAAGGTCCTTTGGGGAAGAGATTGGGATAATTTACTTCATAAGGATAGCATGGGGCATTTGCTACGCAAAATGGAGAATACTGTCGATGGAGATTACCAGAATTTGGCAGCTTCCGATGGTGATTATATCAGAGAAAACTTTTTTGGGCCTGAAGATGAACTGAAAAATCTAGTTAAGCATTTAGATGATAAAGCCCTTACGAAATTGAGAAGAGGGGGGCACGATTCTATTAAGTTATTTTCAGCTTACAAAGAAGCTACAAATCATAAGAAGCAGCCGTCGGTTGTCCTAGCTAAGACTGTGAAGGGGTGGGCGCTAGGAAAGGGGTTCGAAGCACGTAATATGACTCACCAGAAAAAATCATTAGAAAAAACAGATTGGTCATATTTTAGAGATTTATTAGAAATACCATTTACAGATTCTGAGTTGGAAGAAATGCCTTACTACAGACCACCATCCGATAGTGAAGAGATCAAATATCTTAGAGACAGGAGAAATGAGTTAGGCGGATACTTACCGGCAAGAAATAGTACCTACAGTGGATTCCACATGCCTAAGAATAATGCATTCACTGAATTTGACAAGGGAACGCCTGAAAACCAAGAAGTCTCAACAACTATGGCTTTTGTAAGATTACTGAGAAATCTCATGAAAGATGATAAAATAGGAAATTTAATTGTTCCTATAGTACCAGATGAAGCTAGAACATTTGGAATGGAAGCTCTGTTTACCGAATTTAAAATATATAATGCTCAAGGCCAAATATACACTCCAGTTGATTCACAATTACTCTTAAGCTATAAAGAATCCGAAAGTGGACAAATTTTGGAGGAGGGCATTTCTGAAGCTGGAGCTATGAGTAGTTTTACTGCCGCAGGTATGGCTTATTCTACAGTAGGGAAACCAACTATTCCATTTTACATTTATTACTCCATGTTTGGATTTCAAAGAGTAGGCGATCAAATATGGTGCGCAGCTGACTCTCGAGTAAAAGGCTTCTTATTAGGGGCAACAGCAGGACGAACCACATTAAATGGAGAGGGACTCCAACATCAAGACGGTCACAGCCTTTTAACATCAACAACGGTACCTAATTGCCTTTCATATGACGCCGCTTTTGCATATGAAATTGGAATTATAGTTAAAGAAGGTCTAAGAAGAATGTACTTGAATAACGAGGATATATTCTATTATCTCACACTTTACAATGAAAATTACTCCATGCCAGCTATACCAAAGAATTGTGAGGAAGGTGTCCTTAAAGGAATCTACAAGTTTAAAAGTTCAACAAAAGCTCAAGTCAGGTTAATTGGAAGCGGACCAATAATGCAACAAATCTTGAAAGCTGAAAAAATATTAAATAATTTTGGAATTAAATGTGACGTGTGGAGTGCAACTAGTTTTGGGGGATTGCGAAGAGATGCAATTGAATGCGAGAGATGGAATAGCCTCAATCCTTTGAAAAAGCCTAAGATTCCATACATAACCAAAATAATGAATAATAAAGAAATGACCACAGTAGCTGCTACGGACCACATGAAGGCAGTACCGGACATGGTCAAAAGTTGGATTCCTGGAACATACACTACTTTAGGTACTGACGGATTCGGGCGGAGTGACACCAGAGAAAATCTGAGGAAATATTTTGAAATAAACGATCAATACATTGCAGCTGCAGCAATAAGCTCTCTACTCAGAGAAGGAAACTTACTAAGAGTAAGGCTGAAAATGCACTCAAAACGTTAGAAATTAACCCTAGCGCCCCTGAACCTTCTAAAAACTAAGACTACATCATGCCTGGGCCCATTCCGCCCATGCCATCACTACCGTCTGGTTGTGGACCCTCTGGTTGTTTTGAAGCTATAACATCATCAATACGCAAAATCATTGTAGCCACGTCTGTAGCGCTACTGACTGCTTGTGTTTTAACTCTTAGAGGCTCAACTACATTTCGTGATTGCATGTTAACTACTTTTCCACTAAATGCATCAAGTCCTGCATGTTGATTTCTACCCTTCTTAGTATGTGATTTTCTTAGACCCATTAAAGTATCAATTACATCAAGACCTGCATTTTCAGCTAAAGTACTTGGAACCACTTCAATTGCATTTGCAAAGGCCTCGATTGCCATCTGCTCGCGACCGCCTACTCTTGGTGCAAATTTGCGCAATTTTAAAGCTAACTCAATTTCTGCAGCTCCTCCTCCTGTAACAATTTTGCCATCCTTGAAAACTAAGGAGACAACTCCAATTGCGTCATCTAAATTACGCTCAATTTCATCTGCAACATGCTCACTTCCTGCACGAACTAAAATGCTGACTGCTTTAGGATTTTTACAATCAGTTACAAATGTCATATCATCTTCACCAATTTTCCTAACCTCAACTAATCCTGCAAAACCAAGATCTTTTTTGCTCATTGAATCGATATTAGATATTACTCGACCACCTGTGGCTTTTGATAAAGCATCTATATCCGATTTCTTTGCCCTTCGAATTGCCATAATATTATTCTTAGCTAAAAAATGCTGAGCTAAATCGTCAATACCTTTTTGACAAATTAATACATTTGCACCCGATTTAGCTATAGTATCAACCATTTTCTTAATTGTAGATTCCTCTTGATCTAGGAACGCCTGAATTTGAGAAGGATCGTTAATCTGTATCTTAGATTCGATTTCAGTTTTCTTTATTTCAAGTGCTGCATCTATCAAAGCTACCTTAGCTTTCTTAACACTTTTAGGCATGTCTGTGTGAACGGGTTCCTTATCCATTATTATTCCTGAAACTTGCTCAGTATCTGATATCGAACCTCCCTGCTTCTTTTGAATCTTAATATTAGACCTATCAACTTCCATACGTGTGCCAACTTTTTCAGCTACGGATTTGATAGAATTCACTGTCAAATCAGCTAAAAAGTCTGCATTGGCTTCTGAAGATTTGCCAGTCATGGAAGTAATTGCTATTGATTTTAAAGTTTTTACATCTGAGCGACTGACTTTCCTAGAAATCTTTGTAAGCAACTCCAATGATTCATTAGAAGCTCGCCTGTAACCGTTAGAAATGGCTGTAGGATGCACTCCTTTATCCATTAGCTCTTCAGCATTTTTCAGAAGTTCACCTGCAAGAATCACAGCTGTAGTGGTGCCGTCACCACACTCTGAGTCTTGAGTTTTGGCAATCTCAACTATCATCTTAGCAGCTGGATGCTGAACCTCAACTTCTTTCAAGATGGTGACACCATCATTTGTTATTATTACATCCCCCATTGAATCAACGAGCATTTTGTCCATACCCTTTGGTCCCAACGTGGACCTTACGGCTTCAGCAATAGCTTTTGCTGCAGCGATGTTATTTTGTGTGGCTTTCTTTCCACTATCCCTTTGAGTTCCTTCCTTCAAAATTACTACTGGTGCATTTCCTGGTAACATATATATCAGTACACAAGCGAAGAAAGGAATATATAAAAATTAAGCCTGAAATCTAAATAATGCCTAATAATAGTAAAGAAAGCAGTACTGAAATGGAAATAGATGTGAAATTAACTCCATTGTTTGATAAAAAACCCCGATTTTGTAAAGTTGCACCCAAAAATGAATCCAAAACACTTCCAAAGAAACCGAAGAAAACTGAAATAAATAGATAATTTAGCTCAATTGAAGAATAAAATGAATGACTTTCTTCGATTAATACAAGAAAACCAGCATAAGATAACATAGAAATAGAGACTGCAGAAAGAAATGAAGCTGTCAAGCCCTCAAAAGAAATTCCACCATCTACACCTGGTGCAACTACCTTCCTAGGGTTTGTTATCATAACTGGCGAAGGCGAAAGGACTCCTATTTCACTAGCCATAGTATCTGCACTTGCTGCAGCCATTGAAGTTGTAAATGCTACTAAAGCTTGCTCTGGAGTAAGTAAACCGAAGCTATACGATAAAGCCATGAGTGGAGGAATTATGCCATTTGAAATTACGTTAGACCCTCCACGAGTTCCTTCATCGCTCTCCTCAACTCCTAAGGCTTTCTTGTAAACAATTGCAAATCTTGTGGCTAAAAAAGAACTACCGACAAAAAGTAGTAAAATCAATAACCAACTCCAATGCCCAAAAACTCCCGAAATAAAGCAAATCAAAAAAGCAAGAACCGAACCTCCTCTATCCAAAACTTTAGAATGATTTGCATAGAAAGCTAAAGAAAAACTAACTCCTATTATGAATATAATAGTTAATGTATTTGGAAGAACTAATCCCTCAATCAATGAACTTTTCTACAGACTTATCAAAGTAACCTTTGAATTGACTTTTGACTTCCTCTAATCGAGCCTCATCTGTAGCCTCCACAAACATTCGTATAACTGGTTGAGTATTTGATGGCCTCAAAAGAACCCACCCTCCGTCGAGCCATATCTTAACTCCATCTATTGTCTCAACTTTATATCCCATTTCGCTAAAAGTTTTTTCTAAGTCAGTATTAACTTTAAACTTTATTGAATCCGGACATTGGAATTTTAACTCTTCATAAGGATATGAAGGAATTTCTTTGGAAAAATCACCTAATGACTTTGATGAATTACTAATGAATTCAGCTAACTTTAAACTAAAGATAATCGGATCATCAAATATAAATTCCGTTAAACCCGGAGCAAAGAAATGTGCCGAAATCTCCATTGCAATAGCTGCATTATGTTTTTTCAATTCTTCGCAAACAAACACATCTCCAACCCTTATCCAAATTAATTCACCACCAATTTTAGGTATTTCAGTTTCTAAAATCATTGAACAAGGAACGCCAGCTAATACTTTGTTAGAATCTGGTGTAATCAAACCTTTTGAAACGATGATTCCGATTTTTTCAGCTGAAACGGGGTTTGAATCTTCATCTATGAAAACACATCTGTCTGAATCACCATCAAATGCAACCGCGAAATCAAAATTTCCATTATCCATAACTTCTATTAAATCACCGAGGTTTTTGGGTGCTGGTTCAGATGGGCGATTGGGAAAAGTTCCATCTGGAGTATTGTTTATGCTAAACGTTTCAGCTCCCAACTTTCTAAAAATGCGATCAACAACAACGCAACCAACTCCATTACCTGGATCTAAAGCCACTTTAATACCATTCAAATTTCCAACTTTTGTCGAAACAAAGTTCATATAATCCTCTAAAACTTCTTCGGATGATAATTCTCTAATTTTTCCTACATTTGTTTCAATTAATTCATCTTCGAAAAATATCCTTTTAATTTCCACATTACCTTCTGTAAATCCAGTACCATCTGGATGCCTAAATCTTATTCCGTTGTATTCAGCTGGATTATGACTTGCAGTTATGTAAACACCAGCTACATACTCTTCGGAGTTAAGATTTGATTTCCATGTAAAGTAATTTGCCACAGGTATTGGAACCATCCCTACTATATCTACGTCAAAGCCTGCCCGGGAAACTCCCTTTGACACTGCTAATTGTAATTCAGGAGAGCTAACTCGGGCATCACAACCAATAGATATTTTACCGCTTTCGTGATGTTTTCCCAAATAATTTCCAAAAGCTAGACCTACTCTTTCACCAATTTCGGCATCTAGTTCTTCACCGTAGACTCCACGAATATCATACGCTCGAAATATATCTTCTGTGGCTTTCATATTACATATGGTATTTAACACGGTTTAAAAGAAATACTCTTAATGCCACTTTCAATAGCAACATATGGTATTAACCGAATCAACCATGGTTAGTTTAGGCTCAAAAGCCCCTTATTTTAGTCTTCCTGACACTGATGGAAACAATTTATCTATTGAGAATTTCAGTAAAGAAATTCTAGTGGTCATCTTCACTTGCAATCATTGCCCATATGCAAAAGCCGTAGAAGATCGACTAATCAAACTAGCTAATGACTATAATTCAAAAGTAGATTTTGTTCTAATTAGTTCTAACGACGCAGAGAACTACCCTGAAGACTCTCCCGAAAAGATGGCTGAACTGGCTGAAAGCAAAAGTTATCCTTTCCCATACTTATTTGATGAAACTCAAGAGATTGCAAAAGCATACAGCGCAGTTTGCACACCTGATATTTTCCTCTATAACAACGATAGAGAATTGGAATATCGGGGGAGGCTTGATGACAATTGGAAAGAACCTGAAAAAGTAAGTCGCGAAGAATTGAAAATGGCTATTGAAATTGTACTAAAAAGTGAAGAAATAGATTTTACTCAAATACCTTCCATGGGCTGTAACATTAAGTGGAAGAATTAGTCTTTACCAAACATTTTTTTAGTCTGCTTGATAGTTTCACCTGCAGTAATCAGAGCATCTCCAGTTGAATCTACAATGTCTCCAACCTTATCAGTAACGCCCTCTGCGTTGTCTACTGCTTTTTTAGCTAAATCTTTAGACATTTCAGAAACTTTCTGGGCCAAGAATTTTAAATCTGCTAAAGCTTCATCCAAACCTAAAGACTCAATCGAAGACTTTTCTTTATCTGACATAATCTAG
>MDTB01206763.1_pt1 | contig 10124 bp, 14 predicted proteins | sample 811161 | NCBI WGS metagenome assembly MDTB01 (sample SAMN05326650, study PRJNA326480) | marine metagenome | isolation source: seawater | place: Mediterranean Sea | collected 2009
ATTAAACAATTATTCATAAATGCTGTATCTTCGTGTACAAAGAATACACTTTTTGGTATATTAACTCCACTCTTAATTACATCTGATGATATAACTAATCCACACCCATTAAACTTTAGGTTTTGAGTAACTTGTATATCTAAATCCTCAACCTTTTCATTAATCAAATCCATTTCTTGCTGTTTCATATTGTATCGTAAACTCCACCAATTTGTTAAATCACCCTCTATAAATGGTTTATCTGTGAAGTCTGGATGTTCTAATATCTTCCAAGTATCATCCCACATTTTACAAGTACTGAAAAATCCAACATACTTTGGTGTTGTTTCTTTTGCTGCAGTATGTAGATTATCTAATATTTCAAATGTTTGTTTTGGTATTAATGAATCACTCTCACCCCACATAAGTATATCTACTTCTTCACAATACTTTTCATTAAACTCTCTACGATAATCAGCAATAGTATAAATATCTTCTCGGTCGTCTCCACCATTCCTATCGTGTTCTACTAATCTTAAATTATATTCTAATGTTGAATCAAAGTGGTGGTCATATCCAAATATACCTTTTAATATTTCTCTGAAGTTATCTCGTAGTTCACCAATAGTTATTTTCTTTTCATCAACTTGTTCCAACCCTTGATTCAAATTAAAACAAATATCAATAACCACATTTTCTTTGTTTTCAATATCAGTTAATGCTTTTTGTACACTAAGTAGATAATCTTTTATGATATCTATTTCATAGAATTGTACTAAACATCCGATTGCAATCTTATTAGTTAACTTATGCATAATTGTGTTTTACTCTCTCCCATACATTCTTCATCAAAGCATTTCGTTCTGTTTTTTCAAATCCATTAAAATGCCAAACCCAACCAACATTCCATAGTAAATCACTCTGTAATACTCCTCGTAGATGTAATTGTTGTAGATTAAATCTCTCATCCAAAAACTCAATATCGTGTTCACTATTTCGTATCATATAATTAATAGGTGTTTGGTCTGAACCCTTTTTTACAGTCTCGTGTTGTCTCATTCGTATTTCATCTTCATTCTCATAATAGAAATCAGTAACACTCTTACACCACTCTTTGTGTTTTTTATTCAATACAATAAAACCACAATTAAAATATGTTAACCAATCAAATTTAACATCAGGCCAAAAATCTTGATAACCTTGAATACTATTATGAGTCCACTCTATAAAGAATCTATCTTGTATTGCACCAAACTCACCTTTTGATGCTTCAAAGAAATCTGGACAATCCCAATGTACCATCGTATCAATATCAACTAATGCTACATTATCATATTCTATACCATTTGCATCCAATACTTCCATCGCATGCCATCTTTGCCAAGTAGGTTTCATACCTGGAACTTTCATTGTACCATCACCCTTTGGTCTTAATTCATCTTCTAATATGAATAACTCTACATCATTCTTATCACACCAATATTGCCACGATTTGTAACACCATTCAGCATAATCTAATCTATCTGGTGCATCCACCATTGCAGTCATAAATACTACATTTTTACTCTTCATTAAAAACCTCAATACATAATATGTTTTTATCATTAACCATTACCCAAGTACCATCAGTTTGTTTAAATTTAGTAAACTGTCCTTGTAATAATGATTTTGATATGACATGGTTAAATGTTCTTTTCTCCCCACCAACAAAATGAATGATTTGTGTTACCACTTCACCAACCGCATTTACTGATGACCTTAAATCTGTATATTCTCTCTCTACTAACTCTTTCACCATCATAACTCCTTTATTTGATTTAACAAATCACTACTGATTGTAAATCCCATCTTCTTAAATTTATCTATTCTACCAAGTAATTGTTCAATGGTATGATAATTCTCAACTCTTAGTGGCCAATGATTACAAATTAACCTTTTATGTGATATATCATCAAAATATGTAGGTGAATATCTAAACATTTCGTTTTTAAACTCGTATCCACCAGTGATTATAGTGAAATCAAAATTAGAAACCACATCATTGTAACTTCCCTTTCCCCATCTCACATTATTATCATTGTTCCATATCAATTGAACAATTAAATCCTTACATTTATAATTTTTGAATGCATTAGTTTCTTCTATACATTCAAATGAATCATCAAAATAATCATCTACATTTTTGTATTTTTCGTAATCTTTAAAATATAAATCTAAATCTGAATCTAATGGTAACTCCATCATTAATTTTAGAATACTACCACCCATTAAACAAACATCATTCTCTTTCAAAATATCTATATTTATATCATTTGATTCTAATATAGTTAATAACTCTTTTTGTTTATTCACTTCTTTTTCAATCCTACTATCGTTTGTCCACCATCTCCTATTTGCGTATCTTTTATACTAACAACTTCAGTATAATAATCAAACACTTTATGGTACTCTGGTCTTGGCCAAAAATCGTGTATAAACACAATAGAAGTTTCATCTATATAATTCAATACTTTGTAAGCACAATCTGTTCTTGCTCTACCATCTATAAATACTATATCAAAATGGTCAACTCCTAAGTTATCTACATAATCTATATACTCACCCCAAACATATTTATCTCTTGGATATACACAATCATCTAATTTTGGTATGTTGTGATTATCTAAATGTTCTGAAGCATATAATATATTATCATCATACTTGTTCCAAAATTTTTCTCTATTGGTTGGTACACCCTTTGGTATATCACATAAATGTATTTCTGCGTTATCAAGTTTATCATCATATATCTCCTGTTGTACATTCCAATACCAATCTAAGTTATGTTCTATACTATAAAACTTCTTTACATTATTTGGAAATATTGTGGTACTACCACCACAACCCCATTCCAACATTACTGAATCTGATTTGCAGTAACTCTGAACTAATTCTATTTCTCGTGGATGTATATTTGGTGTTAACATAATCTTGAAAATGTATGTCTATCATTTTGATTACCATAAACTAATTCGTAATCATGTCCAATTATGGTGAAACTTTTTCCACCTCTTGATTTTGCAATATTATCTCTCTCAGTAGAACCACCCTCAAATAATATGTGTTTACCTTTTTTAATCATATCTTGTATAAACTCATTATCTAATATTTTTTTAATTCTTTGACCTTCATTATGAACATCTATATAAAGTAAGTCAAATTCTATTGGGTTATCAAAGTATGTGTCATAACTTTCATTATGATAATATATATCATCTAAGATGCCCGAAGTACCAAAGTTTTTTGATGCACCTTGATATTTTTCTGTATCCAACTCTCGTGAATGTAATTCACCACCATAAGTTTCTTGTGCTGTTCTCATATAAATTGTTGTAGAACCCCACCCACTACCAAACTCTATAATGGTTTTAGGTTTATGTTCTATAACATAATCATACATCTTTTCCAAATAACCTTTAGGATAAGGTGTTGGAAGATTTATTCCTGGATACATTACCAACCTTTTTTGATAGTCTGAACGATGTACTCTCGTTCTTTTTTAGTAACCCACCAACCAACTGGTATTGCAATTAATCTTGGTGTAATCTTATCAAGTGTAGGTAGATTTCTTTCAAATTCTTTTACACAACTATGGATATCATTTCTTTCGTGTACTTGTGATACCATAATATTGTGTTTCTTCATATGTTCCATAAACTCATCTTTTCTCTCAACTAACAAACTATAAATCCAAAATGATGATTTATGATTAGACTTTCTTTCTAATATTTCTACATCATCTACATCACTTAACTCTTTATCATAGTATTGTGCATTCTCTTGATGTTTACTAACTATCTCATCTAAATGTTTAAAGTTCTCAATACCAAGTGTTGCAGCAATATCATTCATATGAAATTTAAATCCCCACTCTTTGATATCCTCTTCACATCTGAAATCTTTCTTATTAGATTCTCTATCTATACCATACCACCTTAACAACTTAGACCTATCATAAGATTCTCTATCTGGTGTGATTAATATTCCACCATCACCCGTTGTGATGTGTTTAATTGCTTGAAAACTGAATGTACACCAATTTCCGTGAGAACCTATTGGTTTGTTATTATATGTAGAACCCATCGCGTGAGCACAATCTTCTATAATTGCTGGTTTAAAACCAAATCGTTTTTCTGCGTTCCTTGCAATCATATCTAATCTATCTAAATCGACTGGATAACCACCCCAATGTACAACAAATATAACTTTTGTTTTCTTTGTTATCTTTCTTTCTAAATCAACCAAGTCCATATTCAATGTTTTCTCATCTACATCAACCCATTTTATCTTTAGGTTATTTGCAAGTATTGGCCAGTTGGTTGCAGTACAAGTTAATGGTGTGGTTAATACTTCATCACCATCCTCTAATCCAGGCCAGATATTTCTTGATGCACAACCCTCAAATACTTCATCTATTGGTTTTTTTAATTGGTGTAATGCCAAATGTTCTGCAGATGTTGCAGCATTTACAGTCGAGATATAATCAACTCCAAAGTATTCTTTTAAATTACTTTCAAACTCTTCTACCTTTGGTCCTTGTCCTATAAACCCACTCTCCAATACTTTTCGTACTGATTTGTGAGCATTCTTGTCCATAAATACTTTAAATAGTGGTATCATCTAAGTATCTCCTCGCTTCTTTGTTCCATAAATCTATGGTTTCTTGTGGTCTTGTTTCTCCTCTACCATAATGGAAGAAGAATGGTTTTTGATTGATTGAACATTGTTCTCCGTGTGGTAAATTTAAAATGTGTTTTGATTTATCACCAACATATTGTCCTTGCATTGTAAATGCTGTATTTTCTAATATAATACAACTCTCTCTATTCTCTGCTGCTACCTTAGTTATGTTACCACAACTATCTATGTGAGTTGCATCTGGATACAAATCATACTTCTCAAAATTCTCTCGTTTAAATATCATAAACATTTCTCTACATATACTTCTATCAAATCTATTACTCACCAAGAAAACATTTTCTATTAGTGGTAGTATATCCTCTGTCCAAGTATCAAGGAATAATATATCTGAATCTAAAAAACAAACTATTGGATTGGAAGTATTTTTCATACCCATTGTTAATCCTGCAGAATGATTTATACTACCATCACCTGGTTTCTTCCACACCCCATCTTGTGGGCCTTTTAATATCTGATAGTTATCCTTATCTTTATAAATTTCTTTGTATCTTTCTACATCATCACCATTATCAATTATGGTTACATCAAATGGATGGTCTACGAATTTCTCTACACTTTCAAGTGCAAGTTTTACATATTCTGTATTCTTAAAACTTACTATTATAAAATCTATTTTATTTGAGTTTTCCATCTTCATCCCTTGAGTTCGATGTATATTGATGTCCCTCTAATCCAAAATTAATAAATGGATTAATTGATATCACATCACAATCATATACTTTTTTTAATCTTTCCTTTACCGCGAGTGTTTGTGCCTCTATACTACCAACCCATTTAGGAGCACTTGAGTAATTATTTGCACTTCCCCAATCTGATTCTGTGTATGTTGGGTCATATAAATCACCATCAATACTCCCACAATCGTGTCCCAATAAAATAATATTTTGAGCACCCATATATGCTGCAAGATTCATCGCACTTGTAACAGTCGAGCGAGATACAACTAATTTATCTGAACCTATTACTGATAAAACCTCATCACTCATATCTGCACTTTTGTTATCCAAGTGTTCAAAATACCAACCCTCAATATCTGGTTTATTTTTACCATCCGATAAATGACCAGTATGATATTCAGAAAATACTAAGTTAACATCAGTTCCTTTTAATTCTTGAACCATTCTTGTGTATCGTGGATGTTCTTTTAAATCTTTAGAGATAACATACCTACAAGGAAACTTCTTAAAAACATTATTAACTCCGATAACAATTTTATCAGTAAAGAATCTTGGTGGTACATAATCCGAACTTGGACCAGCACAAATCACATAAATATCTTTTCCTTTGTATCTGTCTTTAAACTCTTTTATACTTCTATAATCCATATACCCTCTTATAAACAAACTCTGCTGTCATAAAATCAAACTCAGTATCTATATCAATACTCTCTATTTCATCTGTAATGTGAAATGTAGGTTCAACTACAACATTTTTATGTTTGTATAAATCTTCTTTGGATAAAATACAACAACCATAATTTACTGAATAGATATCTGGTAAATCTTGTGAGTTTGGTGCATTTGTTGGGTCATAGTTTAATGGTCTACCATCTAACCACATATGATGTTTTTGTGGTGTGACAGTAACAATATTTCTTAAATTACTACCCTTATACTTAGTAACTATCTCCGTAATAGTTTCACTACTCAATAGTGGTGATGTACAAGGTGCATACATAATATCACCATCCTCAACTATCGTGGATAGGTTTTGCATAAAATCACTATTGTTAACTTCATTACTTGCAAAGTGTTCATCTCTTTTGTGTGTACTAACATTGTGTTTTTCTGCAATAAATAACATTTCATCAGAATCACTTGATACAATTATCTCATCGATACCTTGTACCTTTTTAAGTGTTTCTATTTTTATTTCTAATAGAGTAGTTCCAGCAAAAGGTTTTAGATTTTTATTCTTTACCCTTTGTGAACCTGCTCTTACTGGTATGATTGCTGTTAATTTCATAATAACCCTTTTATATAAATATTAATAAATTTTGTAAAGAGAACATTTTTTTGTCTCTGTTTCTGGTGTATTCCAATATGTCCATGCGTTTCCATTTTTGTATATGTTGTAAATATCTGTGTACATCTCAACATTCAACTCACAATCGAATAACTTGTGTTTGTAAAAATCCATTTCGATTCTTCTTGGTATCTTCTTATGTGATGGCCAATGTGTTTCAGATTGTAATAAATCTGTAATTAACAATGGTTTATCAACCCTATTGTACATCAACTCAAAAATCATTTTATGGTCTATGTGTCCATATTCTCCCATAGGATTATGTGTGAAAACAAAATCACATTCTTTTGAATCTACACAATCAACTATCGTGTTTTGCATATCCTCTAATGTAGTACCACGAGTTTCTAATTTATAAAACTCTGATGGATAATCAAAACAAGTTAATGGTATGTTATATTTATCACACACCTCTTGTAGTAAAAACTTTCTGTGAGCATATTCCTGTCTTGCTGGATTATTAAAATCTGAACTACACATAATGATTTCCTTTTCATAATCATCATCTTGAAATATTGGCCAACCAAATATTATTTCATCGTCTGGATGTGCCATCACCATTACTACTTTTGTTTTCTTTTCTTCCATAGTTATTTCTCCAAATAATAATCTGCAACTTTCTTATGACCCGTGTGTAAACAAATCACATCATTAATACCAACACTCATATCACAAACACACCATTGAAATGGTAATATGTTTGGATTCCAACCTTGTTTCCATATTGCTCTCCACATTGATAATGGACCTCTTGCAGGATTAGTTTCCATTTCATTACAATATTCTTTTAATACATCTCTTGCTTTTTGATTTGATGTATCTAAGGTGATTGGTGACATATTAGTTATCATACCATTTCCACGCGTTGGGTCTTCGTCTAAAGTATAGTTTCCATCCATTCCTCTAATCCCATCAAACCTAACTTGTAATCTTGGATTCTCTGGTATACACATACCAAATTTTTGTGTGAGTGGTACAATTGTTTTAAACTCATCATTAACTACATACATATCAGAATCCATACATATAGCAATATCTGCATCTGATTCCAACAACCCTTTTACTTTATAGTAATCATTACTTCTATTTCCGTGTCTCTGTTCACCTTTACTTGAAATGGAATTATCATCAAATATATTATCTTGAATCATCTCGACAGTATATGGTAATTCTGTATTTATAGAAACCTCTGTATCTGTTATTAATGTTAAACTTACATCATAATCATCACCCATTACTTTTGTAAATGTAGATAATGTTGGGTCTAATCGTTGTGAACCCTCAAATAAGTTTCCACCCATATTTTTTCGTTCTTCTCCGAACTCTGCCATTATTAATTCTATACTAACCATTTTCTAATATCCTTGTTCTTAATTCTGTTGATGAAAAATTGTGGTCTCGTGTATTATAGATTATCTTGATTGGTAAATCTACACCAGTTAAATTTGGATTACCTTTCCAATCCTCACCTACAAATCGTACATCTGGATTTAACATTTTTAATATTTTAATTAAATCCTCCTCAGTATCATACTCAATTATCTCATCTACATATTTTACTGCTTCTAATTGTATTCTTCTTTCCTCTACTGATTGTATAGGTTTATTCTTTTCAGGTCTATCAATCGTTGGGTCTCTATGTAAACCAACTATTAAATAATGACATTGTTCTTTTACTTCTTTCAACATCAATATATGTCCTGCGTGTAATAAATCCATTGTTCCAGCGGTAAATCCTCTTCTTGTTTTTCCCATCAATATCGCCATGCTAATCTCCTATCGTCTTTGTTATCTACCTTTATTTTTGGATAATACTTTGGATGTAAATGTCTAAATATTTCTTGGTCATCTGACATCTTGTGATGTTCAGGTGCTTCTGGTGGATGTTGTGTGAACCTTTTATCATCTTTATACTTTAATGATTCTTTCATCATTTCAATCATAAATTCTGTTCTACCAATACAAACTCCACAATTCAAATAATAACCATATTGATTATCTTCGTGATTCATAGCTTTCTCACCCCATTCTCCGTGAAATCCACCCTTGTTTCCAGCTCTGAATGTTGTTCCCATAAATAACATTTCACAATCATACTCGTAAAATATATCTATAATTTTTTGTGGGTCATCTTTGAATATTACATCACCAGCATCACACCACATCGTTAATTCTGTTGTTTTGTTGTTTTCCAAATACTCAAGTATCCATTGTTCTTTCATTAAGTGAGAATACATACCATACTCCTCAACCATCTTCTCGTCCGTTATATGGTGGCCACACACGGGTTTAGAAACAACTACGGGTGTTCCTATGCCTAAATGTATTAAATTTCTCTCAAATATACTAACCTTTTTACCATCTTCTAATTCATATAATTGATTGTGTCTATGTAGTTTAGATTCAGCACTTCCCAACTCATCATCAACATAATTGTGGGCAGTGATAAAGGTTATGTTATCTGGTTTAGTATATTCATTTTTTAAATAATCAGTTTCAATCATATAATTCATTGCATCTCTGGAGTGTGGACCAGCGTGTATGATTGGTTGTTTTATATCTATTTGTGGTGCTCTCATATGTGTTTTTGTTGAATGTGGCATTATAATCTATCCATAATATATTCTGCAAATAATTCGTGAGCTTTTTCATTAGGGTGATGTTCTGGTTTTAATCCAGCATACTCTAATGCAAATTCTCTAAATGTTTCACTTGGGTTAATCAAACTTGGAAATCTTCCTGTATCTATATTTTTAATGTATAACTCGTTTATTTTATCTAAATCAAACCCATCTATAATCTCTGCTCCAGTCTGATTCCACATTGTGTGTTGTCCACCATCTATTTTGAAAAAGAAATAGTTTATATTATGTTTCTTTAAGAATGATTCCACAACCATAACTTCCCACATAAAATCCAACATATCCTTTTCTGTAGATTGAAATAAACCATAGTAATAATATGGAGCATCTTGTCTATCACTTACTGAGTTTGGTGTTAAACCTTTCCACCCATTATCAAAATATTCCCATCTTGAAACTAAACTCCAACCTATAACTACATCTAAATCTTTTGGGTCATTTCCATCATCGATATACTTCATAAGATAATCCATAGTTTTTCTACAAATCTCTTCATTCCCAGCTCCACATCTTGCCTCATTTACAACATACATATTCCTCGTATAAGCAATCAGATTTGGAAACCTTTCAACTTCAGGATGATTTAACTCATCCCCCAATGTGAAACTACAACCATTTGCGTATAATGTTCTCATACTTTTGGCATTCTCTCAAAAAAGTGTTGAATCATTCTTCCATTTTTAGAATCATATATCCAATCCAACCCATGCTTGTCTATTAATTTTGTTAATTGTTTTG
>MDTB01212291.1_pt1 | contig 10124 bp, 16 predicted proteins | sample 811161 | NCBI WGS metagenome assembly MDTB01 (sample SAMN05326650, study PRJNA326480) | marine metagenome | isolation source: seawater | place: Mediterranean Sea | collected 2009
ATATCTCGATTTGTGGTCCATGACTCACCGATCTCTTCATTGTTCAGCATTCCCATAATGAAAGCGCCGGTTTCACGCTCAGATATTCCTGCCGGCTTCTTTTGTGCCACCTTTCGAATCTGAGAAGCTAGACCTGGAGAACCCATATCAATTTTCATGCCCCGGTAAATGTAGCGCTCTCCTGGACCAGCTGAATTATCTTTTTCAACTAACAGCTCTCTTATGTATTCTCGCAGCAAACCCATTAGTAATTCCTTGCACCGATCACTGTTACATTAGGATACCTTTCAGCCATCTTGTCTTTAAGGTGCCCAATCTCTTTTCTCATCATCTTACCGAAGTGGACATAACCACCATCCGGATCAACGTATCTCTCAAAGAATTCATCCACAAGCTTACTGGCAACTCCTTGACCTTTTGAGTCACCACGCGTTTTCATGTAATCAATATACCACATCTGCTTTCCGGCGGGGGTCGTACCGTAGTCGTGATAATCTAAGAAGCCAATGATGCAGACATTTGAAACTCCTGGAATTAATTCACCTTTTCGCGGATTCTTCAGCCGCCGACCACTAGAGCCGTATCTTTCCATCTTCTGATATTCTTTGAAATACGTATCATTACCTTCTGGCGGTTCAGTAACCGAAGGGTCACAATATGCCAACCGTTTTACGTTAGATGACCTGCCATAAACTAAAGGAGAATCAAACTCATGGAACTCAACACCTTCGCTTAAGATCTCTTTTATGTATTCACGGAGTAGGTTCATGCATACACCCTATCGATAATCTTAAGAGCAGAAGGTGGTACAACGCCGTAGTATTCTAAAGTATCACCCTGGTTGCCTACCACATTCTGGTCTATGTTGAAATTGGTTGGGTCAAGCTTCGAAGTATCAACTTCAAAAGTTGTAATCTCCAAACCTTCATCTGTCTCAAAACTATCCCACGCGTCTTCAGAGGTCTCAGCATAACTAAAAGCAATTTCCGGATCAAGAGCCAGGTAGACAGTACCGCGGACTGAATCTTCCCAAACTGTGTCCCGGTCTCCACCTAAGCCTTCCCTCTGGATGGAGTCAACTAGCGGACCATAAGTCGCATGGTACAACTTAGGAGGTACCTCTGCTTGCTCTAGTAGCAACCCTCTTATGTATTCACGAAGAAGGCTCATTCGCATTCACCTGCCTTTACCAATTCTTTGACGCCTGATGGATCCCATACACAACCTGATGCGACGTCCCAGCCGTAATACCAGAAGCTATCATCATCGTTTCGTTTGCTTGAAAGGTAAGGGCAAATTTCTATCCCTGCATAATGTTCGGCAACCTTTGGCCAATCAATCTGTTTGTCAAATCCTTTGGCTCCATCCGGATCAGCGGGGTGGGAAACGCTATACATTTTGTAGAACTTGTCAAAGTGATGCTCATCTGGGATAAAAAGAATTTCATAATCATTAAGCACTACATTATAAGAGCTGTCGTATTTGCTATAACCGTCAGTTAGCCCTATTTCGCAGAACTCTTTCCACGTTTCTGAACTGCCATCCTGACATTCATACCAAAAACCCTCTGGTTTATTCCCTATCTTTTGAGAAAAACCACTGATCTGCGGCTCATCCCCGGTGCGAGTACCCTTGCGAGAATGATGGATGCGCATCTTGTTTCCACCCTCAAGCGGAAAATAGGTTTCGCTAATCAACTCTCTTATATAATCACGTAATAGGCTCATATCAAGTCTCCCTTAAAGACTTTATAAGCTAATATTTTGCCTGCAATATTATCTGATGGGAAGTGCACCCCTAAATCTATTCTAGACTCTGCAACCATTTCTGCTAGCAGATAAAACTTTTCTGATAATTCTGGATATTTTTCAGATAAATGATGTGCTATATAAAAGGCTTGAGATACATGGCCAGATGGATAAGATGGAGATTGAGCTGATTTTAAAAACATAGAGTTAAAATCTAATCCTATATCTTCCGCTAGTTGATACGGCCTTAAATAGCTAAAGTGGTTCTTGTGCAGTTTAATAATTGGTTTTATTTCTTTTTTTAATTTTTGTATTGTTTTAATATCACTACTGTGGCCAGCAATTTTAATTATAGCATCAAACATTTTTGGAAAATCTTCATCAAGAATTTTCAATATATTTTTATCATTAGATGGATTTTTTTGTTGCTCAATTACTTCTTTAAGTTCTTTTATTCTTTCGTCTTTTGAAGGTGGCTCAGGCGTCAAAATAGTTATTTCTTTTATAAATTCATAAATGATTTCCATTTTACCACCCAATAAAAATTAGCGCCGCTTTCCTTTTCCAAGAAGCCGGCTTTTTTCTTTTCTTGTTCCACCACCACGAGTCGAAAGTTCTTTCTCTATCCATTTTCTTCCAATAGGGTTTCTAATAGGAGCTTTGAGAAATTTATTAACTGCTTTTGAAGTATCTTCAGGGAGCGGTCCATAAACGGTATTATCAACAATCTGCAGATTATTTGATCCAAATAGTTTTTGGAATGATCCAAGATTTTTTTGAACATCACCCCAGATTTCTTCTACTAGATCTTCAGGCAGTACTCGGTCACGCTTAGCATTTCTTTCTTGCGCAACTTCTAATGTCGTATTTACAAACACCATATAGGTATCGTAGCCAAGCTCTTCAAGCGCTAACTTCTTTCTTTCTAGCTTAGAATAGTCATCACCAGTTCCATCGATAATTACGCCAAGTCTAGAGTCATCCCCAGTAAATAGCTTTTGCTGTTTTTTCTTCATCGCGCTTGCCCTTGATCTAATTGAACTTGGATCTGTTGGGTCAGTTATTGCTTCGAATTCCTCTTTAGACATAGAACCCAGATCCTTTGGGCTAATTCCAGCGTCGAGAAGAAATTTCTCAAATGCTGGATCTGAATTCACGAATTTTAAACCGCTTGCAGTTCCCAATGAAGCAGTGTTTTTTGGGTCACCACCAAAGATTGTTTTTGCGGTAAATGACTTGCCTGATCCTGGACCTCCAGCCATAAACACAGCTTTAAAAATTCCAGGATCATAAATTCCTTCTAGCAGAATTTCTCTAATAATTTTTCTTATTTTATTTTCTGATATAACCATTGAAGCCTCTCTAGAATATCGTCATATATCTTTCGCCACGATCACACAGCATCGTGACAATTATACCATCTATGCTATTATTAAGTAAATATTCCTCTGCAGCTAATAAATTTGCTCCAGAACTTATTCCAACTAAAATTCCAGTTTGCTTAGAAAATAATTTAGCTCTTTCAATAGCTCTTTTTGTCTCTATTGGAATTATACATTTCATATTTTCTGGGTCTGCTAAGAAATCTTTACCATCGCCAATTCCCTGTATTCCATGTGGCGCCTCAACTGGAACAGTCATACAAATATCAGTAGCTAGATTGTTTTCTTTTGCATATTGTCTTACGCCCTCGATAGTGCCACCTGTCCCAGACCCGTGAATAAATGTAGACCATGGAGTCTTTAACTTATTAACTTGACGATGAATCTCTGGGGCCGTTATTAATTTATGACATTCAATATTATCTAAATTACTAAACTGTAGTGGAGACCAAGAATTTTGGTTTTCTTTTAAAAAACTATCTCTCATTGCTATAGCTTCTTGAAAGTCATCTGGAGATGCTTCAATAATCTCGGCCCCATAAGCTTTCATCATCTGCTTTCTCTCATCAGACATATTAGAAGGCATGAATATTAAACACTTTTTATCCATCGCTGCAGCTATTGCACTAAGAGCTATACCTGTATTTCCGCTAGTAGCTTCACACAAAATAGTATTATCGCTTATTTTATTTTTAGATATTGCTTTTTGAACAACATAAGAAACCATTCTATCTTTTACAGAACCGGTTGGATTATATGTTTCTAGCTTTGCATATATTTTTTCTGATATCTTTATCAGTGGTGTTTTACCACAAATAATAGAGAAATTATTTAAACTCATTTTTTAACCCTACTAGAAAATTATTTTTCTTGAGAGCCAGATAAAATATTTTGTGCTTCCTTTAAGAATTCACTTACACTTTGAGCAGGTAGCTGAGCGCTGTGTCCACCCTTAGCTTTTTTTAAAGCTCTAGATATATGTTCTTGTATTTCTTTGGGAATAAACTGGCTTTTCCAGAAATACATTTATTTCTTAAAGCCTATACCACCAACAATTCCACCCCTGTTTCTGGGTCTAGTCATAGTGTCTATAGTTTGTTGTCTGGTCGACTTTTGCTCTACAGCAACCATAGTGGTTACTGGCTGTGCCATTGGTGAATTAAAATTGCTTAAAAGCTCAGATACCCAACTCATCACATCATCTGCGCTGTGTCCGGAATCTCTTAATTTTTGCGCTGTTTTAACAGGGCACGGAGCTTCTACATGCATTTCTAATCCAGCATCGCCACCACAAGCTTCTTTGATAATTCTTCTAATTCTTTCTTTTCTAATATTTCTAGTAGACATAATTTCTCCTTTTGCAATCATAATTATATTATATCAAGCGTATAAACACTATAGATTTAAAATTCTATTAACAATAGATTCGAATACTTTTCTTTCTTCCAAGTCTAATATATGAGTATACACTTTAGAAACTAGCTTTTTAAAAGCTTTATGAGAAGATATTCCGCTAAAATATTCTTCTAGTTGATCTGGTATGGGAAGATCTTCAGCTGAGTTAGCTGTTCTTAAAATATCTAAAGCTTTGTTTTTTCCGTATTTTCTTAAAAGTATCTCTGCAAATTCATGAGAATAAGCGTCTACTTCAATAGGCGAAGATAAATACTCGTTTCTATCTCCTGATACTACAATGTTTCCATCTTTTTCATACTCTTTTTTAGCACTAACTCTAGTAATTTTCTGAGCTTTAGCTCTTTTATCATATTGTTTTGCATGTATAACTTCATGCCTAATAACTGAAGCTACATTAGCAGCAACTGCTGATGGGTTTATTTCTTCAATGTTAAAATCTTCTCCAAAAATAGCAAGATTTAGATACATTAAAAGTCTTCCCGCAGAAGACATTCCCATTTCGCCACCTAAAACTAAATCATTTGGATAACTCTTACTCTCCGGTTCAAGCAAATAACCAGAATTTGATTTTATGCCAACGTCTGGAGAGCGCACTAGAAATATGATAGGATATTTTATCTTACTAAAATATGCAGTTAATTCTTTTCCAAGTACTTCTGCCGCCGGCGTTTGGTCTACATTTTCTCCAAAAACAGTGTTAAAATCAGCATCATCTTCATAATTTTCATAAGTCCAAAAATTTGAAGAAATAATTGTTGATTCTAATGGTTTATAAAATTTATCTTCTAATTTAGTGGATTCTTTTAACATCTTATGGCCTTACTGTTCTAACTATTATATTCTTTTCTGATATTTTGTTTGATATAATAGATCGTTCCCAAGGTTGAAGTGGGTAGCTAGAATCAAAGTCACTCACAATTATAAGAGATTGACCTGGAGACATATAATCTATTATTTTCCAATATGACATCCAGATTTCAGTTGCTCCACTGGGATTAATTAAATTCACGTTAGATCCTCTAGATATACATTTAGTGGTAGATAGAAAAACTCTTGATCTAGGTGGTCTATGGTATGATATTCCCCTTATTATCCTTTGCCAATCTCCGTTTGCCATAGATCCACTCGAGTCAATTAAATAAAAATCTGCTATTAGCCTTGGCATAGGCTGTGATAATCTAACTTGAGATGTAGCAACTATGTCAACTCTTCTTGCTAATGGAGAATGATTTGCTACTATTTCCCCAGCCCATCTCATTTGTATATTGGAATTTCTGAATCCTAATATCTCTCTCTTTACTGATCTAGCTCTTCTTCCAGAAAGATTTATATTATATGTTGGTAAACCACATCCGTCTGTATTTCCAATCAAAGTTATATCTACTAAATTAGGATTAGACTCTAAAAACTGTCTAATTCTAGTATCGTTCTCTGGTGAAATAGTACTAGAGCCTTCTTCAAAATAAACAGATAATGTGTTTGTTCTATTAAAAGTTTCTACTACTAAATCTGGTTTCGTTGTTCTAACTTCAGCTAAACAATAATTATTGCAACATCTATCTTGCGCTGAACCGACTTCGTATATGTTGCTATAGTCAGATATATCTCCAGTTAAAAGAGTTACTGGTAATAATAGTGATGCCCATTTCATAGTATTAACTATTCTACGGGCAAAAAAATTATTTACACTTTATGTAATTTCCACATCTAGGACAATTTTTAAAATTTTTCGGAAACGGTGGAGTGCACCATTGGCATAGCCTTTTTCTTACTTGAGTATAATAATAAGAAGGATATATTGGAGAAACTCTCATTTTACCATCCTCTTGGGTCGTTAGGTCTCCAGTCAGGATCATCGAATGGATCGATTTTTTTCTGCTGATTTTCTAATCGATCTTTTCTTTCAATTTCTGATTTAACTTGACTAGATATAAGTTCAGATATTCTATGGTTTTCAATAGCTTTTTCTGACAATTCTTTTGGAATATAATTGCTAAAGCTCTCACTATCAATTTTTTCAGCCACTGCGGTGAGGCTATCTATGACTACCATGGCTTCTTCTTCACTAAGTGTAATGTTTAGCAACTTACTTTCTCCATTCCCTCTAGGGTAATTGTATACCCGGTTTTTCCATCTCCACGATTTACCCTATTCCAATAACGTCCGCAAGGATTCCTCGGCCATCGATGTCTCCCGCCAATCCATCCTTTGCAAAAATAACTGGTGTACTGCCCGCGCATTTCCGTGCCGTTAGTCCACTCTTTTCCATTGTTCAAACATAGAGCTTTTCTAGCTTCTCCAGAAGTACACCCCGGATTTTGGAAAATAAAATTACATAGAAAATTAATATTACTTCCCCAAGGAACTTGTGCCGTACCCATCTACTTATACTCCTTTGCTAACTACTTTTATATTATATCATAAAAACATGGTTTTTTTACTATTTTATTGAATCAATTTGATTTTTAATAAGTGATTCACTCCAGCCAACTGTCCCATACCTTAAAGTCATTTCACGGTCAATGATTACATAAGTCGGCCAACCCGAAACAGGATATCCAGTTTGTGCAGTGTTATCTATAATAGATCTGTCTGTGCCTAAAACATGGCCTGTGACCCCGTTAGCGTCAGCCCATCTTTGTAAGTCTTCTACCGAAGGAGGTTCGCCAAACTCGGTTTCAACAATTAAAGTTAGCCACTCTATATTTTCTCTTCCATATTGATTAACAATATCGTCAGACCTCTGTGACATACTTGCGCATGGTCCGCACCACATAGCTGCTAAATCTACTACAATAATTTTTCCATAAAAATCATAAAGCTCAACAGTATCATCGTTTTGATTTTTTAAAGAAAAGTTACAAGGATGGTCATCAATTGCTTGAGAGCACGAATCCCAAGTCAACCACGGCCTTTGATCAACAGTTTCTTCTGCAGTTTCTTTTGATTGTGGTTTATCATTACAGCCACAACCTAAAAGTAAAGATAGAAAAGCATATTTAAGATACTTCATTTTTTTAATTCTCCATACAATAAATATGGACAATTTTAATTTTATTGAAAATCTTTACGATATTTGAATAATGCTCTTTCTTTTGCTTTGCATTCTAGTACAACATCTACATCTTCTCCAAAAGCTTCAAATGGAGTATAAAACCAAGTTGAATGAGATACCCTATTGGCTTTTGGGTCTTCATAATTTTTCTTTGAGTTTGAGTGGTGGCACTGCTGCTTGACATTACCCCAAGTATCTCTAGCTAAGTAAAAAGAATCATGGTAATCTAAATCTTGCGGTCCGAGAGCGTGATGGTGCGAATCGAAAACAATAGGAATACCAAGCCTTTTATAAACCCCATCATATAACATTTTAGTTGAAAACACGTTTGGTTTATCGTCGTTTTCTACTGTAAGTCGCGCCATCGTTGAATCTTTCAGATGCTTGGTAGCATTCCGACAAAATCTATCAAGAGCTTTGTCATGTTCTCCATAGGCTCCGCCAACGTGGATATTAATTTTAGCCCTTGGAGATCTAGGTAGCTCCATAATATCCATCATTTGAGCATGCTTGTTTAGTTCATTAGCGGCGTTGATGACTACTTTCTCCGTTGGGCTAGCTAAAACACAAAACTGTCCTGGGTGGAAACTAAGCCTTTGTCCGCCGTCTATTGCAATTTTTCCAGCTTCTTTCATAATAGAAGAAATGTCTTGGTAGTCTGGAAGATCTTCAATTTCATATTCTGATACCCACGGAAATAAGCAGGAAGTCATTCTATAAACTGAGATATTATTCTGATTATTCCATTCAATAACTCTTCGCAATGCTTTTACATTTGATAGAGCTAGCTCACTAGCATAAGAAATCCCCTTGGCTAAAAAAGTTCTTCTAATCATGCTTCTATTGCATTGAACTTTTTCGTTTTCTTGAAGAGTCATGTTTATACAAGCATAGCCTAAGTTGATACCAGGTTCCATAAAAAAACCTCCATAGTTTATTTTATTATTTTATGAATAATGTACAGATATTATAAAGGAAGATGCTTACTAGCTACTACGCAGTTAAGATCCCGAGACGTCCCTCTGACGTCGTCAACAGTTTTAGAGAAAGTTTCGCCATTGTCTGTACTTTCATAGATATCGCCGCCGTCAGTGACGGCCATGAAAGTATACCCATCTGTTGCAATATCTCTAAAATGACTACCGGTGTATGTGGGGTTCGCCAAGTTACTTGTTGTTGTTCCATCGACATCAATTCTTGCTATTTGGCTTCTTCTATTGCAAACAATTACGACTCTCCCGGAAGCAGCTGCAATATTTGCCCTTGGTCCAGGGTCGTTATTTCCAGTGTTGGCTTGAGGCTCGAGGATACCAGTGTCAATTTCACTGCTCCAAGTAGTTAGGTCTGAATCTGCCGCTGTTCTAAGATAAAGCTTATCTTCGCCAGTCTTCTCGTATGTTACAACCCAAGTTGAGTTAGTATATGCTACTCCACATATGCGAGTCGTAGTAAATGGAGTTGATGATGAAAAAGTAGCTCCATTATCAGTGCTTATAAGCAGTCTGCCCAGTTGCCCTGTTACAAATTTTCCTGTGCCATTTCCAGCCATAGATAAAATCGCCGTTCCGCTATCACTTGGCGTAGTAATTTTAGACCAAGAAGCTGCACCGTCGGTACTTCTGTATATTTCGCCATCTTCTTTACCAGCCAGCCAAATTCCTGAAGTAGAACTAGAAGAGTCATTTGCCCAGCAAACAGTGTCAAAGAAATCGCCAGATCCTCCAACATTAATAAAAGTCCACTGATTTCCATCAGTGATATCAGTAGAACTGACTGCTAGCTCTTTAGTGCTAGAAGAATTACTTATAACATATATCCCGTTACCACTTCCATCTTTTCCATATGCTGCATCAAAACTTGAAGCGTCAGCTGGGGTCTTATCATAAAACGTCCAAGAAGTTCTATCACTATTTGCTGCATAGCCAACATCCCCTGTTCCAGCGTCTTCTCCAACAACCCAGTAAGTCGCTGCCGGCGAGCCATTAATTACATGTAGCGGACCGGTTACTGTTAAATCTCCAGATACAGTTAAACTCATAATATATTTTCTCCAAATTTAAAATTATAATTATAGTTTAAGACTTCTTTTTCTTAGACTTTGTATATTTTTTATACCATTTATCCCACTTCGCTCGAGAAGCTTTAGCATCTTTAGAATTATCTGACATACAGTCTAGTGGAGATACTCTGTACATTCCAGAAACAATATCTCTTACGCTAGCGCAAATTGATATATCATCCTTTAGATGAAACTCAATAACTTCGCATTTTACTGCTTTGCTCTCTCCAGAAAAAACTACATGGCAAATATCGCCAGATTTCCAGCCTTTATATTCTGTAATCATTTCTCTTACCGGGAGTTTGGTTTTTTTCTTTCTAGCCATTTTAGAAAAATCTAACTTCTGGGTGATTGCCTTTAATTAGCGCAAACAAAGATTTTTCAAAGTTTTTGTTTTCATATGTTTTAGCATCATCAGCACTATTATACTGTGTTGAAAATACTTTAACAGACTTATCATTAAT
>MDTB01224338.1_pt1 | contig 10124 bp, 8 predicted proteins | sample 811161 | NCBI WGS metagenome assembly MDTB01 (sample SAMN05326650, study PRJNA326480) | marine metagenome | isolation source: seawater | place: Mediterranean Sea | collected 2009
AGTTTTTATGGCTTTCATTAAACCCTCAGATTTAATCTTTTCAAATACTTTTTTAACTAAATCAGGTCTACTTTTAGCTTTTTGTAAAAGGTTCTTTTTGCCTGTATCAATTTTTGATTTTTCAGTTCCAGCACTAATTATTGAAAAGTTGTTTTGGACTAAAATAAAATTATCTTTTAGACCGGGGATAGGAACCTCTTCAATGTTGATTAAACCATTTCTAAGGTTTTGAGATACTTGCTTCATTACAATTGTTATATATCTATAAAATATTTTAATAAATGTAAAAAATTAAAAATTAAAGTCATTTCAATAATAAATTGGTGTAGATATAATTAAAGTTTGATAAAACAATTTTATGATTACCAAAATATTAAAATTACTAAAATTTTTACCGTATTATTTAGAGGTTTTTGCCAAAAAACTGGGAGGTCGAGGCATAATGAGTCCAAATAATAATGGTGAATTTAAATTTTTAGAAGAAATTGTAAAAAGCTCAGAAAGTAACGAGGTATGTTTTTTTGATGGTGGAGCAAATTATGGCGATCATTCAATGAAATTTTTATCTTTGTGTAAACTATATAAAAAACAACCAATATTATATTCAATAGAGCCATTTCCAAAAACTTTTCAAAAACTAACTGACAGAATTCCTGTAACGAATGGAGAGGTATTAAATATTTCATTGGGCAATGAAAAAAAAAAGGTAAAATTTTACTTTAATGAAGAAGAGCCTGGCTCAAACTCTAATATACCACATTACTATCTTAATAAATTCACCGAGGTTGAACAGGATACAATTGATAATATCATAGAAAAAAAAAATATAAAAAAAATTAATTTTTTAAAACTTGATATTGAAGGTTTTGAATGGCAATGTCTTCAGGGAACAAAAGAGGCTCTAAAATCAAATATGATTGATTATATTCAACTTGAATATAATGGAACATGGGTTGATGGAGGAGGGTCTATAAAGAAAATTTTTGATTTATGTGAGTTAAATAAATACGATTTATTCATAATTACAAAAAATCATTTACTATCGATACCGAGCTATCATATGCTGTTAGATGATTTTTATTATTGTAATTTATTAATGATTAAAAATGGTAAGGATAAATTATTACCAGTAAAAAGAAAAGCAATTCCTCTTTTATCAAATTAAATCTGATTTAATATTTTTATTAAATTAATTTCAAAGATATTTTAATAAATGTAAAAAATAAAAATAAAAGTAATTTAAAAATTAATTATAATTAGTAGTACGATCTTCAGAATTTTTAAACCATTGTTCAAGAGTAAGCAAATGCCATATCTTTTGAGCATTATCCTCTCTATTATTGTCTTCATCATTTATTAATTTTTTTATGAATTGTGGTTTTATTATTTTTCGTCCAACTAAACCATTTTCAGATAATAAATAGTCTGAGACTAAATCTTTGAGATCATTCTTTATCCAGGCTCTTAGTGGAAGTGTAAAAGATGATTTTGGTCTATATATAATTTCATTAGGTAGCCATTTTTCAGCAACTTTTTTGAGTAAGTATTTTTGAGTTAATCTTTTAATTTTTAAATTACTATTAATATCAAATGCGGCTTTTATTACTTCCATATCAATAAAGGGTACACGAACTTCAGTTGATGCTGCCATACTAGCAAGATCAGTATATTTAAGGTTTAGCGAAACCATAAATTGATTTAAGTCTGAAAAACACATCGTATCTATCAGATCACGTTTATCTATAGAATAGTTATAAAACTCATCATAATCAGCAATAATGGATTGTATTTTTTTTGAGGCATCAAATTCAAATATTTCAGAAATTAAATTAGTATCATAATAAGTGTAACTCCTAAAAAAAGCATCTTTGTTTTTTAATTTTGCAATTGATAAAAAACGTTTAGTCCATCTTATAATTTTATTGCCTCTATTAAATGAATAAACTGGTAGGTTTGATATTAAACTTTCAGTACCTGATAAAATTTTACTAGGTATCCAATTTAAATTTTTTTTAATTTTCATAGCAAGATGTTTGCGATAGCCTCCAAGTATTTCGTCTGCTCCCATACCTGACAATAAAACCTTGACTCCAGCTTTTCTTGCAGCATCACAAATCAAGAATGTGCTTATAGCAGCAGAATCTCCTATAGGCTCATCTAGATGATCAACAATTTTAGGAAGGAGTTTTGCCAAATCGGGCTTCACCTCGATTGTATTCAATCTAACATCTAAATATTTACCAGCTTTTGTTGCGTAATAAGCATCGTCAGCCATAGACTCATGTTTTTTGGCAGTATCAGTAAATTTAATATTAAAACAATCAAATTTACCTAGTTGTTTTCTTGCCATAGAAACTACAAGGGTTGAGTCTAATCCACCTGATAAAAATGCATTAACAGGGACATCTGAAACTAAATGATTTTTCACAGAATCCTCCAAAACCTTATCAAGATATTTTATACTTTCAGCTTTTGAGTTGTAATTTGTAGGTTGATCCAATAATGATTTTGATGACCAGTATGATTTGATATTAATCTTATCAGAATTTATATGAATATATTGTCCTGGTAAAAGTTTTTTGATACTTTTATATATACAGTTTATTTCTGGTATCCACGCGTACATCATTGAAGAAACAATTCCTGTTAAAGAAATTTCAGGCTTAGTAGGCAAAATTGCCTTTATAGCCTTCAGCTCAGATGAAAAAATAAAATTTTTATCACCTTTATAATAATAAACTGGCTTAATTCCAAAATGATCCCTCACAATAAATGTATCATTTGTCGTTATATCGTGAATTGCAAAGGCAAACATTCCTCGTAACATGTTTAATGATTTTTCTTTATAATTACGCCACAACTCGAGTACAACTTCAGTATCAGAATTTGTTATCCATTTAGTCTGGGGTAGTTTTTTTTTTAGATCTTTATAATTGTAAATTTCTCCATTAAAGGTAATTATTAAGCCATCTTTGATAAATGGTTGATTACTTCTTTTATCAATGTCAATGATAGACAATCTTGTATGTCCAAATATAGCACTCTTATTTGACCACATTTCTGAAGCATCGGGACCCCTATGGTTTAAAATAGAATTCATTTTTTTAACATGATTAATATCAATATCACTAATATTTTTTGAGATTATGCCATTTATTCCACACATAGATTAAATATCCCTGAAATTATAAATCATTATTTGTTATAATTGTTTTTAAAGATTTAATCATGTTCATTTCAAATTTTTGGAATGTAAACTTTTGTAAAAATTTTTTATAACCTGCATTAGCATGTTTTTTAATTAATTTCCTGTTATTAAGATATTTTAACATTGCCAACGCACAATCATTCGCTGAACAGTTTTTTAAAATTACACCCTCAACTCCATTAGTTAGAATGTCTGGTATACCACCTTCATCACTAGTAATTATTGCTAATTTAGCAGACATAGCTTCTAGTAGAACTATAGGAAAAGCTTCATTTTTATGTCTTGTAGGAAAAACTATTATATCAGAAGAGGATAATTCAATAGATTTTTCCTTATTAAATTTTGCTCCTAAAAAAAAAGTATTTTCTAAATTTAATTTTTTTTTTTAATATCAATTCTTGAGATTGGTTATCAGAATATCCGCCAATAATTTTAGCATTAAAATCAAATCTATTATATTTTTTTTGTAAAATTTTAATCGCATCTAAAAAAATTACGATACCTTTAGCAGGCACTAAGTTTGACAAAAAAATAAAATTAGTTTTTTTATTTTTAGATTTTAATCTAACTTTTTTTATTTTTGATGCAAAATTATTAACAATCTGTATCATAGCAGAATTATCTTTAACTTTTTTAATATCTTTTTTTAAAATTTTGGACAAACAAATTAAATCCATATTATTAAAAATAAATCTGTAAAAACTCTTTAGTAAAAAATTATTTTTAACTTCTTTATTTATTCCCTTGCCATGAACATGATTAACGATCTTTACCTTAAATATTTTTATTATTATAACTAAGAGGCAATCTTTAAAAAACCCAAGTCCATGTGGTGATAAATTTAAGTAAACTAAATTTGGCTTAAATTTTTTTAACTGATAGATTAAGGTGAAACATATTTGAATAATTATTTGTAATTTAGAAAATTTAAATTTTTCAATATCTTTAAAATTTTTTGTTGTTGAGGAATTTATAAAAAACGTCAAAAATTTTTTTTTGATTTTTTTGCTTTTAAATATTGACTTATTAATCATAGATACACCATGAAGTGGTGGAGGCAGTGGAAAAAGAAAAAGTATTTTTTTCTTCATTTATTTTTCTTTATAAAATTTAATGCATTTATTATGCTTTTTGCTGCATTATCGGAGTTATACGCTTTAATTGAATTGAGAGCATTTATTGATAGTTTATGCAATTTAGTCTTACTGTTAAGTAGGTTTTCTACTTTTTTTACCCAAATATTTATATTCATTTTTAAAACATAACCGTTAATGTTATTTATTATTAGTTCATTTGCTGCACCTGCATTATCACAAGTAATAACAGGTGTTCCTGCAGCACAGGACTCATTAGCAACGACACCCCATGCATCAGTTTTTGTTGGAAATAAAAATAATTTTGCTGAAGTGTACTCTTTACTAATTTTGTCAGGTTGTACAAAACCACTATATCTGTAACTAACGCCAATATTCTTTAATCTTTTAATAATATGATTTTTTAATGGGCCATCACCAACCAGTTTAATTTTAAGATTTTTTTTCCTTTTATATAATTCTTGTATAACATCTAGGGAGAAGTCAAAAAGTTTAGCCTGTATAAATTGCCCACATAAAATAATATCATATCTCCTTAAATTAATTTTCTTATAATCTTTTTTAAATTTTTTATTATTAATAGCAAAAGGTGAGATAAAGCATTTTTTTTTATTTGCACCATAATGTTGAAACAGTTTTATTGTTTTTTTACTAGCACCAAGATATGCATCCATTCTAGGATATAAAAAAAATCTGAGTGCTTTATGTATAATTGATAGACCCTGAAGATTTTCTGACATAATTGTTGCATCAGAAGATGCAATGATTTTACATTTTGAAAATTTTGCCCAGATAAAAGAAACAATCATAGGCCCTGAAAGACCACTTAGTATTATTATCTTTGGTTCTTCTTTTTTTAATATCGATAAAATATTAGACCAAAGATAAATGTAACGATTTCCCAAGTTAATTCTAAATGATTGTAAAAAACTTTTTTTATATTTGCCAAATAAAAAAAACCATTTACGATTGGGTTCTATTTTAGAACAATATATAACAGAGTAAGAGTTATTTAATTTTTTAAAAATAATTTCATGACATTTTTCCCTATAAGGTGCTGGTATATTTGTTAAATAAATTACTTTCATGATCTTATTTTCTAAAATTTATTATGTTTTCTATAAAAATCTTAATATCGTATATGTAAGTAAAAATAGATGGTTTAAGAATAAGTCTGTATTTTTTTCTTACCGAAAGTAATTCTGTTGTATACTTTTTATAATTTCTCCAATGACTTCTTCCAACACTTCTACCTGTAAATACTCTATTTGAAATGCAAACTTTAAGATTATTAATAATAAATCTATAATACAAATCTAAATCATGACTAACTTCAATATTTTCATCATAAAATCCTATTTCTAAAAATTTATCTTTTTTAATACCTAATGTTGAATGAGTTAAACTATTTGTTCTGAACATCAATTTTTTGGTTAAAAGCTCTAATTTTTCAAGTTTTGTTCTATTTATTCTTTCAATATTATCATTAATTATTTTGATTTTTGAATTATCAATATTGTTAACGGTCATTTGTTGACCAAATACTGCATCGTAACCATTCTCAAGTATTTTTAAAGATTCCTTAAATCTTACTTTGCTTGGTATATCATCGGCATCGTTTATAAAGAGATATTTGCCCTTAGAATTTTTTATTGCAGTATTTAATGCTTTTGTACGACCAACCCGCCCCAAACAAATTAAATTTATTCGCTTATCATCTATATGTTTAATTATTTTTGTAGTATTATCGGTTGACCCATCATCTACAATTACAATTTCATCATTATCTTTAATAATTTCTAAAATTTGTTTAATTATAATTTCAATTGTTAAAGATGAATTATAACAGGTAATAATTAGCGAAATGTTTGTCACGTTAAATTTAATTAATATTATATTTTTTTCTTATATAATTAATGCCTAAATTTAAAAGTATCCACTTTAATAAAAACATAAAAGATAAAAAGTGGTATAAAGCCGTATCAGAAAATGTATTTGCAAAAAAACTTCCTCCACAATAGTAAATTAAAAGTATACTTATAATAAAAGTTAATAAGGGTTTAAATGATAATTTACGATCACAAGTTTCTACTTTGTTAATTTCTAAAAAAAAAGTAGGCATCAAGATTGATGTAAAAGTGATTATTATACCAGGAATTATAATAAAATTAATTTCCTCTAAATTCATTATATATTTTAAGTATGGATATAAAAGTATAACTAAGCCTAAAACACTTATGAAAGTATATAATCTTATTAGAAACTTACTAGAGGATTTAAATCTTTTACTATTAGATGTATTGATGGCATATGAGTATAAAATTTTACTTACGATAATCAAAAAACCAAATGATATAAGGTTATATTGGTATAATCCTGCAATTATACCCAACTGATTCTCGTTTAAAATATTTTTAGCTAAAAAAAGATCAACTCCAGTTATTAATGCAATAAAAATATAATTTAAAATTATTATTTGATTATTTCTAAAGTAATCTACCGAAACTATTTTGCTAAAAAAAAGTTTTTTAAAATTGATCTTAATAATACTTAAAATAACAATAAAAAATATTACTTGAAGCATAGAGGTAGGTATAATTTGATGAAAAATTATATTTGGTTTTAAGTCAAAATATAAAGATAATCCAAAAAAAAGAAAAACTATGAATTGAACAAAAGTTGTTATTAGTGAATGTTGAAGAAATTTATTTTTAGCAATTAATATATAATCAAAATTCATAGAACTTATTATAAATATCAAAGACATTGATGAAGCTACAAACAAGTTTGCTGACTCAAATAAATTAAAACAAATTAAAAAAAAAATTGGAGATAATACCAAGGATACTAAAAATTTTGTTTTAATTATTGCATATTCTTCTTTTTTATTTTTTTTTATGTTATAATTAATCAACGGTTTTTCCGAGCCTATTTGCTGTAGTGCAATAAAAATACCAAGTACATTGATTAACAAATAATATTTGCCTATTTCATCAAGCGTATATAATCGATACAAAAAAGCAGTTATAAAAAAACCTAGTAACTTACTTATACTGGCTCCACCTAATTGATATGCAGTAGCTTTAATTAACATTTGTTATTTAATAAAACTTTTTTATATATATTTATTACTTGTTTAGGATAACTAACTGTCATTTTTTTATTATAGATTTTCCTCGAATTAATGCTCATTGTGTAATTTAGTGTAGAGTTGGTGGCAAGTTTATAAGCATACTTAAACATTTTATTTTTCTCTTCTGGTTTACATATGAAACCATTAATACCATGTTTGACGATAGAACCTGCATCATTAGTTGTTAAAACAGGTAGACCTGATGCCATTGCCTCAAAAGTCACTAAAGCAGAACCTTCTGTATAAGATGGAAATATAAAAGTATTTGCAATTGAGTAAAATTTTTTGAGTCGATCAACAGATTGATTTCCATGAAAGAAAATTTTGGATTTTTCAGTATCTCTTGTCAAAAATTTATGAACTATATTGCCAACAATATGTAGTTCAGAGTTAATACCACTTTTAAGAAGTTTTTTCTGAATATATATCGCATTTTGAACTCCTTTTGCAATTGAAACTAGCCCTACAAACAGTAAAATAAATTTTTTTTTATTATATTTTTTAATCTTTATCTTTTTAAAATTTTTAGAAAAATTAGAGTCATGATTGTAAATATAAATTTTGTTTTTGTTTAATCCTAGCTTGCATAATTCTTTAGAAATCATTTCAGATGGACATATTATTGCATCAGCAATTTTAGCCTCTTTCAACCTTCTATCTTCCAATTGTTTAATGCCATAATCCAGAGGTAAATTATATTTTTTATATAAATTTTTTAATTGTTTTTTTCTAGTAAAATCCATCTGACCTGAAATCTCATAAATAAATTTTTTACCCAATTTTTTTGCTAGCAAGCCACATTCAAGAGAATATGGTCCTTGACCGTGTAAAATATCAAAATCTTTTGGAGGATTTAGTCTTGAGAGCTTTGCTAAAATAATATCAGAAAATAAGATATTTTTTTTAAATTTAAAAAAAGCTAATGGTCTAGAGATTAATTCTGGCAAATAATGGTTTCCTGGAATTTTTGCTAACTCATCCTCTAGGAATCTTTTATAGTTAGGAAAAATCAATTTTAAAAAACCACTTTTTTTTAATCTTATAAAGCTATCCCACTTTAATAATAACCCCTTATCATTTAAATATTTAGCTAAAATAATACACTGGTCGATTCTTGTAACCATCCAAACTTTAAAATTATTTTTAGAGTTTCTATTATTCATTTTTTTTATTAACAATTCTTAAGTTACCAGCGATAACTATCCAAAAATAAGTGAAGGGATGTGATACGACCGACCCCCCAAAACCAGAATTTGTAAATCCACATAAAGCAACATATAAAACCAATCCTTGAATTAAATAAGACTGTTTAACATTAAAGTGTATTTGAGATTTTTTGAACCAAAAATAAAAAGAATAAATTAAAATAAATATTCCTACCCACTTAGCAGTTATGTAAGTCTCTACATAAATGCTATGAGCAGATGAAAGTGTCGATATGACATTATCAAAATATTGATCTTTTAAAATGAATAGGTCAGTAGCAAATCCTGCTCCTATTTTATAATTTTTCATTTCCATAAATATTAAAGTCCAGATATGTGTTCTTCCTGTTAAATTTTGTACATCACTTATAGATCTTGAGCTTATTGTGCTTAACAATTGATTAATAAAGTCAAGTTGTAAGAGAAAAAAATGTGAAGCAGTGATTGAAAGAATAAAAAATATAAAAAAATTTTTTAATTTTTTGAATTTAAAAGATAGATATATGTATGCTAGGGAGCTAAATATGTTTACAAATGCACTTAATGAAAAAGATATATAAAAGAATATTGGTATAATAATTAAATAGAATGATTTATGTTTTTCAACAAAATATGAATAAATAAATACAATTAAACCACCCCCAAGAATATTGGCAATCAAGTTACCTTTTGGTAGATGTAAAGCTAATAAATTATCACTATAAGAGGCTTTGTGAAAAAATCCATATAAAATCCCAATTATTGAAAGATGTACAACGTAGTCTCTTATAATAATCATTCTATCATAATCAAAATTTTCAGTATTTACTTTGTTATTAAAGGCAATAAAAGCAACTAAAGATATTATTACAAATTCCAAACTTCTAAAAAGAGTAATTAATCTATACTCAGACCATATAGTTGAGGCTAAATAAAGTATTGATACATAAAAAAAAGGTTTAAATAAATCGTGATCAATTAAATTATCAAACAGATATTTTCTTTTGCTTATTATATATAAGCTCAAAATCATAAAACATAATATTTCAGAATAATTTCTCACTGAAAATGCTCCACTGATAATATGTGAAGATGATTTATCACCTATAATATAATTGATTATAAAAGGTAATAAAAAAAAAATATATAAAAGTTTAATTGCAACTGAATTTCTTTGATTTTGTACAACCATATTTCTTATTGGTTATGTTTGTTCCAGACTCCACGAGTGTCTATTTTTTTATTTGCTAAAACATTTATATTTTTAAATTGCTTATGATCAACCAATAATACCGCAACATCAACTGATGAATTCTTTTTATTAAAGGTTTTTAAATATAAATTTTTATTGTTAAGTATTTTTGGTAAAACTTTTATATTGGGCTCAAATATAATTACCTTTCCAGGGTGTTGTTTTGCAATTTTTTTAGTAATTGTTAAGGCTGGACTTTCTCTTAAGTCATCAATATTTGGTTTATAAGTAATACCAAAACAACCAATTGTTA
>MDTB01000330.1_pt1 | contig 10123 bp, 8 predicted proteins | sample 811161 | NCBI WGS metagenome assembly MDTB01 (sample SAMN05326650, study PRJNA326480) | marine metagenome | isolation source: seawater | place: Mediterranean Sea | collected 2009
AGAGTACTACTGGTGAGCTGCTTGGCGCGCACATGATTGGGGACGGTGTTACGGAGCTAATTCATGGGTATGCTATTGCAAAAAATATGGAAGGTACCGAAGAAGATATTATAAATACAATATTTCCTCACCCAACGATTTCAGAGTCAATGCATGAAGCTGTTCTCAGCGCGTATGATATTCCAATTCATTACAAATAATTATGGTAAATATAATAAATAAATTTAATCAGCCAGTGAAATTACGTCATCCACAATTTCGTAATAAATTACCAAACCCAAGCGGGAAGAAACCGTCTTGGATTAAAGTCAGATATAGGAATTCAGCTAATTATCTTGAAACACATAAAATTATCAAGGAGAGTAATCTTGTAACGGTTTGCCAAGAAGCGGCTTGTCCAAATGTATCGGATTGTTGGGACAAGAAACATGCAACTTTTATGATACTGGGCGATACTTGTACCCGTGCATGCACCTTTTGTAATGTTAAAACTGGGATACCAGAGCCTATTGATCAAAATGAGGCGCTATCTGTCGCGAATGCAGTAAAAAAAATGGATCTCAGGCACGTTGTCATAACATCAGTTGACAGAGATGATCTGGAAGATGGTGGAGCACAACATTTTGTAGATGTAATAACTAATGTTAGAAAGATATCCCCATCTACTACAATTGAGATTTTAACACCAGATTTTTTAAGGAAAGATAGAGCAATTGATATCTTAATGAAGCAAAAGCCGGATGTCTTTAATCATAACCTTGAGACGGTTCCTTCATTGTATCTCAGCATCCGACCTGGCGCACGATACTTTCATTCACTAAATTTATTAAAAGAAATAAAAAATAGGGATAATTCAATATTTACAAAATCTGGCATAATGGTTGGCTTAGGCGAAAAAAGAGAAGAGGTTTTGCAGGTGATGGACGATATGATTTCTGCAAATGTCGATTTTATAACAATAGGTCAATATCTACAGCCAACAACAAAACATGCAAAAGTAATGGAGTACGTGCACCCTGAAATTTTTGAAAGCTACGCATCAATTGCAAAATCAAAGGGTTTCAAGATGGTTTCTGCCAGTCCTTTTACGCGTTCATCTTTTCACGCAGATGAGGATTTTATCAAACTTAAAAATGCTACATAATTTGATGAAGTCAAAAAAACTCTCAAGAGCAGTGCGATATAGTGCAAATGACATGTATAACTTGGTCTCAGATATTGAGAGTTATCCATATTTTGTGCCGGCCTGCAAGTCGCTTGAGGTGTTAAAAAAAAGAAAAGATGGAGATATAATTTATATTGATGCAATTATGGAGGTTGGATATGGTTTTTTAAATGAATCTTTTACATCCTATATCATCTTGAATAAGAATAAATTTACTATTGAAGTTGTAAACAGCGACGGTCCATTCCGCAAATTGAATAACTATTGGCAATTTATCGATATTGAAAATGGTTCTGAAATTTTATTTGAGATCGATTTTATAGCAAAAAATTCATTCACAGGGAGGGTTATTAATCTAATGTTTGAAAGGGTATTCAGTAAATATATTTTTGCTTTTGAAAGCCGTGCAAATAAGCTTTATAGTTGACCGACTAATCCGTATGAGATCTCAAATGCTTTAATGGATGTATTAAGTCTTACATTATCTCTTCCAGTTTCACCAAACTTATATTCTTTACAGAGCGTTTCTTTATTCAATGATACAGAAATATAAACGAGTCCAACTTCTTTTTTTGTATCATCACTTTTTGGCCCCGCAATACCTGAGACAGCGATAGATAAATTAATATTTGGATGTAGAGATATTAAATTAGATGACATTTGTGAACACACCTCTCTACTTACCGCACCATAATCCTGAATATCTCTATAATTAACTTTTAATAAATCAATCTTTGACTGATTAGAATACGTCACATAGCCCAAGTCATAAACTTCGGAAGAACCTGAAATTGATGTTATTGTTGAAGATATAAGTCCTCCAGTACAAGACTCAGCCGTACCAATTTTTAGATTTTTCTGCTTGCATATTTCTATTAGATTTATGGCTGATTGAGTTAATTGTTTCATTTCATGACCGATATGTTAACAATAGTTTGTACAGCAATTCCTTCCTTTCTACCAGTAAAACCTAATTTTTCTGTTGTTGTAGCTTTTAGACCTATATTAGACACATCAATCTTTAATAGCCCTGAAAGCTCTTTTTTTATAGCATTCTTATATGCATTAATATTCGGCTCCTCTGCAATGACAACTAGATCGATATTTAGTATCTTTCCTCCAAATTCCTCTAATTTCAATAGTGAGTGATCTAGGAATATTTTTGAGTCTACTCCCTGCCATCTCTCATCTCCTGGATTAAAGTGAGATCCAATATCGTCAGAGCCAATTGAGCCATATATTGCATCAGTTATAGCATGAAGGCCAACATCTGCATCTGAGTGTCCTACCAGTGTTTTATTGAAAGGAATATCAATACCGAATATTCGAATATTATGACCTTCACCAAACTTATGCACATCAAAACCAATTCCAACTCTTGAAGAAGACATATTTTCGCTTTCCATTTTAAAACGATCTAAATCATCGTATATTGTTATTTTATAATTCTTTTTATTATCTTTAAAGGTGTTTACTTTAAGCCCAGCTAATTCTGCTACTTGCGCATCATCAGTTACATGATTAACACCAGTGGTTAGCTTGGCTAGATTTCTGTATGAATTATATATTGCCTTAAATTCAAAAAATTGTGGGGTTTGCGACTCAATAATGGTTGATCGATCGAGCGTTTTTAATTTCTCATTTTTTAACTGCTTAATTGTATTTGAAGCTTCTATTATTGGTATTGATCCATCATAGCCTTTTGCCGCTATTATTAGATTATTGGGTAAAGTAGAAGAAAAATTTGGTCTTGCAGCATCATGAATAAAAACGTGTGTTGTTCCGGATGTACTAAGATATTCTAAGCCTTTCATAACAGACTTTAACCTCGTGTTTGAGCCATGAATTATAAAAACTTTATCTTTATAAGCATCTTTCTTAATTATGTCATGGATATATTCTGTGTGACTTGAATTTATTGCAATTACTATATTTTCAATAATTTCAAGTTCTAAGAACTTATCGATGGAATATTCAATAATGGCCTTTCCATTTACAACTAAATATTGTTTTGGGACAGGGTTTGAGCTATTTAACCTATTCCCATCACCGGCTGCACAAATTATAGCTGATATTTTCATAATAAATCATTGCATAATATAAATTAATTATTTATAAATATGATTAATATTTAATCATACGAAGTATATGCCCTTTTTTTAATCATATTAACCATACTATTTATAGCACAGAAATGGAAACAATATTAGATAAAATGCAAATCGATCTGGACGGATTGTTTAGAACAATTAAACATCCACTCGTAATCTTGGATAAGGATGATAATATAGTGACATCAAATGATGATGCTGAATTTTTTTTTGGGCTCAGTCGCAATATACTTAATAAATACAAATTCACTGCATTATATAATACGACATCACCACTATATTATCTAATCAATCAATCACGTGAAAAAAAAACAACAATTCGTGAATATTCCCTGATGTTAACAAATATTATTGATAAAAAAGAGCATGAGGTGGATATTCAAGTTTCACCCTTTGAAGATACAGATTATCTACTCTTAATGTTTATTGAGCGGGGTATCGCAAAAAAATTTAATCGACAATATATGCAAGCTGGATCAGCAAAATCACTTGTTGAAATGTCATCAATCCTTGCACACGAAATAAAAAATCCCCTATCTGGAATTAAGGGAGCAGCTCAACTCTTACTTGATGGTGCTAGTCGTGAAAATCAATCTCTTATATCAATAATCTGTGATGAAACTGATAGAATAAATAATTTGATCAATAGTATGCAAATCTTTTCAGATAGTTCGCAAATAAAAAAAGAAAAAATTAATATGCACACAATCTTCAACCATGTAAAAATGATTGCCGAAAATGGCTTCGCGAAAGATATTAAGTTTATAGAGAGGTTCGATCCATCACTACCCCATGTTCATGGCAATAAAGACCTGCTTATTCAGGTTCTGATGAACTTAATAAAAAACAGCAGTGAGGCAATAAAGAATAATTCAAATAAGGGGGAAATTATTCTTAGTTCTTCGTTCTTATCCAGTGTTCGAATAAGCCTACCAACATCAAGTAAGAAAATTGAATTACCGCTATGCTTTTCGATTGAAGATAATGGTGGGGGTATTGATAAAGATATTTATGAAAATATTTTTGATCCATTTATCACAAGTAAAAAAGATGGGAAGGGTCTGGGACTTTCAATTGTGTCAAAAATAATACAAGATCACGATGGGGTTATTGAATGCGGCATAACAAGCAGGGGTACAAAAATGTCAATTCTATTCCCAGTATCACAATAAGAAGATTTATGATGAAAAAAACACATATAGTTGTTGCAGACGATGATAAAGCTATAAGACTTGTCCTTGAGACCGCTCTCAAAAGATCAGGTTTTGACGTTACTTTGACTGAAAATGCTGCCGGTTTATGGACTCTTGCTCAACAAAATTTTGCTGATTTAATTATTACGGATGTAGTTATGCCAGATGCAAATGCATTTGAGCTAATACCAAAAATTAAAAAGATCAATTCCGACATACCAATTATCGTTATGAGTGCTCAAAATACACTTATGACTGCTATAAAAGCAAATGAACTTGGTGCGTTTGAATACATTCCAAAACCATTCGACATAGCTGAACTACTGAATATTATTAATCGTTCTGTAAATGAAAATAATAAAGTAGTTGCAGATGAAAGCTTTGAGTCGCCTGACAGCTTTCCATTAATTGGTCGTTCAAAGCCCATGCAAGAAGTTTACCGGGTTATGGCCAGATTAATGAATTCTGATTTAACAGTCCTGATAACGGGCGAGTCCGGAACTGGTAAAGAGCTTGTTGCCAAGGCTTTACACGAATTTGGTAATAGAAAAGACTCTACCTTTGTACCAATAAATATGGCCGCAATACCAAAGGATCTAATTGAGTCTGAATTATTTGGGCATGAAAAAGGTGCTTTTACAGGCGCGATTGACAAGAAAATTGGAAAGTTTCAAATTGCAGACGGTGGTACACTCTTCTTGGATGAAATTGGAGATATGCCCATAGACGCACAAACTCGCTTATTGAGAGTATTACAAGAAGGTGAATTTCTCACCGTTGGTGGTACAAGTCCAATTAAAACAAATGTTAGAATTATTGCCGCAACAAATAAATCATTAAGTGATCAGATTAAATTAGGCGCATTTCGCGAGGACTTATATTACAGAATAAATGTAATTCCAATAACACTGCCACCATTAAGAGATAGAAAGGACGATCTTCCATCTTTGGTAAATCATTTTATGGCAAAAAATGCACCAGACGATAACGTGAGCAGAATTGAGCAGGATGCGCTAAACTACATCAAGAACCATGATTGGCCTGGTAATATTAGAGAATTAGAGAATTTTATTAAAAGATTGATTACACTCTATCCAAATGAGATAATTTCACTTGATATTATTAAAAATGAATTTTCTTTTATGGATCAAAAGAATTACCAAACAGATAGCAAACAACTTAGATCATTAGAGGACCATGTTGAAAGTTATTTAAGTAAGTATTCAATCGAAGACTTCCAGGATGGAGATGAAGGGATCTATCATAAGGTTCTATTGCAATTTGAGAAACCAATTTTGAATTTTGTTATGGACTCCACTAAAGGAAATCAAATTAAGGCATCCAAAATCCTTGGTTTAAATCGTAATACACTTCGTAAAAAGTTACGTCAATTAAACACGGATCTACCAAAAAATTAGCACTCAATTTTCATTAAGATAAAATTTATCATTAAAAAATATATTATTAGTAATATAATATAAAGTCATGAGTAATATTGATACACTTAAACTGTTTAATCCGTTAAAAGAATTCTTAAATTCTTATAAGGAGACCTTGTTCAACGTCTTGATTTTATTTCTAGCGATTTTTCTTATTACATCAACATGGCTTACATTAACTGGCCAAGTATTTATTCCATCTAATGCTGTAATATTTCTTTTATTCGTAATGAACGCTATCTTTATAGTCATTATGGTTTTACTCATAATTAGCAAATTTTCACAAATATTAATTGCGCGAAAAAGAAATATTGCAGGTGCCAGTTTACAAATCAAGTTGATAAGTTTATTTGGTATCGTATCAGCTTTGCCAGCCTTAGTTGTGGCAGTCCTTGCAACAATAACCCTAGATAGAGGCTTGGATAAATGGTTTTCAGATAGAACAAAGTCAATGCTTGAAAAGTCAAATATAGTCGCAAAAAGCTATTTACGAGAACATTCAAACAATCTTAGAGCTGAAATTGGTGCAATGCAAATTGATCTAAATAATTCAGTTAATATATTTGAAGACAATATTAATACATTTGGAGATTATTTTCTAAAACAGGCAAAATTAAGAAAATTATCAGGTGCATATATTGTGAATCGGGACGGAAATATCTTAATTAATACAACAACTCCCGAATATGAATTGGGATACACTAAACCATCACAATTATCCTATGATCGAGCTGATCAAGGAGACATAATAATATTTAAGCCAAATGATTCTAATATGGTTAGTGCCTTCGTCCTCCTGCCCAATTTTATAGATGGGTATTTACTAATTTACAAAGCTGTTGATCCAATTGTTATTAAGCATTTAAAGCAATTAGAACAAACTCGGGATGAATATTCAAACCTTGAAGAGAGAAGATTCAACACTCAAGTTACCTTTGCCCTACAGTATGTTGGTTTCTCACTTGTTTTTTTAACCGTAGCAATTTGGTTTAGTATATTTTTTGCAAATAGACTGTCGGCTCCAATTGCTAAGCTAATATATGCGTCAAAAAAAGTATCCGATGGAGACCTTGATATTAATATTGAAAGTAAGTCGACAATTGACAATGACATGCACAATCTTGTGAGCACCTTTAACAGCATGACAACAGATCTCAAGAATCAACGTGAGAATTTAATTTCTAACAATCGACTACTTGACGAAAGAAGAAAATTTACTGAAGCTGTACTTTCTGGGATTACATCGTGTGTTATCAGTATTGATAGTAACGGAAATATACAAATTGCAAATTTATCTGCATGCTTTTTTTTCGATAAAGAACTTAGTAAAATTCTGGGAGTTAATATTATTGATATAATGCCACAATTTTCAGATATTCTAATAAAGGCCTACAAGAGTAGAGATAATATCGATGAATATATTACAGTACTAATAAACGATCAATATCGGAATATTCATATCAAAATAACAAAAGAAGATAAATCGAAGAAAAGCTCAATGGTGATAGCATTCGATGATGTTACAGATTTATTTGACGCCCAAAGAACATCAGTTTGGGCTGATGTAGCACGTAGGATTGCCCACGAGATAAAAAATCCCCTTACACCAATACAATTGTCTGCAGAAAGGCTTAAAAGAAAGTACAAAGATCAAATTACAAATGATTTAGATGTATTTGAAGACTGCACGGATACAATAATTAGACAAGTTGGAGATTTAGGGAAAATAGTAGACGAGTTCTCAGCATTTGCAAAGGTCCCTACAGCAAACATGGATAAATATGACATATGTGATACCATAAAACAGGCGGTCCTTTTACAAAAGATCACATTTGAGTCTATTGACATAAAACTAGATATTCCAGATGGGGAGATATTCTTTAATTTTGATCGTAGACTAGTCAGCCAAGCTCTAATAAATTTAATTAAAAATTCATCTGAGTCGATATTTTTATTACACAAGAATGACAACTCGGGAGAAATAAAAATATCTCTAGAAAATAAACCTGATTATGTGATTATAAAAATTGCGGATAACGGAACAGGTTTTCCAAAAAGTGATCTTGATAAACTTTTAGAACCCTATTATACAACAAGAGAAATGGGGACAGGAATTGGTTTATCAGTCGTGAAAAATATAATTGAGGTACACAAGGGAGAATTGTATCTCAAAAATGATATAATGCCTGATAAGAAAATAATTGGGGCAATAGTTGAAATAATTTTACCAAAAACACTTGATAGCAACTCCGAAAAAATTAATGATTGAAAATAAAAACATATTAATAATTGATGATGAAATTGACATCTGTAAATTAATTTCGGGCGTGCTAGAAGATGAGGGATACCATACATACAATGCCCAAAATAGTGACAGTGCTATTAGCGTTTTATCAGAAATTAATATTGATTTAATAATATTAGATGTTTGGCTAGAGGGTAGTAAGTTGGACGGTATTGAGTTATTGCAAGAAGTTCATAGCACACGTCCAGAAATTCCAATTATAATAATTTCTGGCCATGGTAATATTGACACTGCTGTAACAGCAATAAAAATTGGTGCATACGATTACTTAGAAAAACCATTTAAAACAGAACGTCTGATGCACACAATAAAAAGAGCCTCTGAAACATACAACCTCCGTCAAGAAATTACCAATATTCGAAATAAATCAAATTATGCAATAGATTATATTGGTGTTTCAAACACTGTAATACAATTAAATCAGTCTATAGATAGACTTTCAGATGTTAAAAGTCGAATCCTTATTACGGGTGGCAGTGGTGTTGGTAAGGAGCTTGTTGCAAGGTTAATACATAACAAATCAAGTAGATCAAAGTTTTTATTCACACGCCTTAATGCAAGAAATATTAATGCAGATGAGTTTCAGCATAAGTTATGTAGTGCCGAATCAAGTAATAATACAAGCTTGATTAATGAACTGAATGGGGGAACTTTATTTATAAATGAAATATCTGAACTATCCATTGAGGCCCAGCAGATCCTCTTAAATTTAATAAACAATAAATACAAAATAGAAAGTTTAGACTTTAGAGTAGTTGCCAGTACATCAAAAGATTTAAAGTCATATGTTTCTTTGGGGCTTTTTCTTGATGACTTATTTAATAGAATTTCGATTGAGCAAATACATATTCCAAGCCTAATTGATCGAAAAGAAGATATACCTCCACTAGTTAGATATTTTATTGACGATTATGTAAATACAACAGAAATTTCCCATAATTTATGTATTACGGATGATGCGCTTGCTATATTGCAGTCATACTCGTGGCCAGGAAATATAAAAGAATTGAGAAATTGTATAGAAAGAGCTATTTTGCAACTCAACTCAGAGAATGAGTACTCAATCACGGCTAGTCATATCCCCATTGAAATCCGAGATAATAACCCCAATATAACTAATAATAATGAGGTTTTAATTTCATATAATATGAGAGATGCCAGGGATCTGTTCGAAAGAAATTATATTGTTACTCAACTTGCGAGGTTCAATGGTAACATATCAAAAACATCTGAATTCATAGGCATGGAAAGAACAGCACTTCATAGAAAATTAAAATATCTTGGCATCGATAAAAGAACTTAAATAGGTATAAACGATGAAAATTATTATATGCGGAGCAGGGCAGGTTGGCTATGGCATTGCCGAGCAACTTTCAATGCAAAAAAACGATGTTACGGTGATTGATAATTCTCAGAAATTAATTGATAATATGAATAAAGCTCTCGATGTGAGAACAATTGTAGGTAACGGGTCATACCCCGAGATACTGGATGAGGCTGGGGCCGGTGATGCAGATGTTATTATTGCAGTAACCCAGTATGATGAGATAAACATGGTAATCTGCACAATTTCACACTTAATTTTTAACATCCCAACGAAAATTGCTCGCATACGTTCAAACAACTTCCTAAATCCAAACTATGAAAACCTTTTCACACGTGAAAATATTCCAATTGATGTAATTATTTCACCTGAAAAAGAGATCGCGGACTCAATTTTAAAGAATATAACCTTGCCAGGTGCCTTTGAAATTATAGAATTTGGTGAAAAAAAGATTTCTTTTTTGGGTGTTAACATAGATGAGAATTGTAAAGTAGTGGATACACCTCTCCGTGAATTAACAGAAAATTATCCGGATTTGATATGCACTATAGTCGGAATTAATCGCGATGATGAAATAATTATCCCA
>MDTB01018804.1_pt1 | contig 10123 bp, 9 predicted proteins | sample 811161 | NCBI WGS metagenome assembly MDTB01 (sample SAMN05326650, study PRJNA326480) | marine metagenome | isolation source: seawater | place: Mediterranean Sea | collected 2009
ATTAGCTTAATTGAGCTTGGCGCCATTAAAGCTATATGATGCATCGTGTTCTTTGCTTCATCCTTAAGGTTATTATTTCTCTGGAGAGTGATATATTTTTTTTCTTGATCTAAAATTTCAGCTCTTATCTTGCCTATCAATTTTTTGTTATAGACATTTTTAAAAACTGTCCAACCATTATTTAAAATTTCTTTTTCTCTTGTTTTATAATTCTCATTCATTTAAATTTTAATTTTTTAAAGTTTATTTATGACGCTAGAACAGTACACGAAATTTTATAAATTTCAATATCAAAAGAAGATTCATGTTCCCGAAAGTTTTATTGCTCGCATATTTTTGTCAAAAATTCCAGTTGCATTTTTAGATAATTACCAACTTAAAGGGAAGTTAATTTTAGATTTCAGTGCAGGCTCTGGAAGGCATATTGAATTTTTTCAAAAGTTAAAAATGAAAGTATATGGTACTGAAATTTCTAAGTTGCAGGTGAATGTTTTAAAAGAAAAAACAAAAATAAAAAATATTATTGTTTCTGATTTTAGAAAAAAAATTATCAAATTTAAAAAAAAATTTGATTACATCACAGTTATAAATTCAATATATTATGAAGACGAAAGTAATATATTTAAGAATCTTTCTCAAATAAGAGAATATTTGAAGACTGATGGCATTCTAGTTCTTTCCTTCGTAGGCAAAAAGCATTTTATTTTGAAAGATAGCATAAAAAAAGGTAACAGCTATGTTGTTAAAAATGATAAGCACGGTTTTAGAGATAAGTCAAAAATTTATGTTGTTAAAGACACCCATCACCTGAATTCAATTTTAAAAAAATCGAAATTAAAGATTATTGAATATGGAGAGTTGCTAGATAAAGCTAAAAATTATTCAAGACATCTTTATTATTGTACTTGTAAAAAATTGTAAACTTATACAAGTACTTTTATATAATTTTCAATTTTATCATACTTTAAATCCATTTCACTCTGTGAATTAAATTTTAATATGAAGCCGCCCACTCCCATGCTTGCGTTATCAAATTTATCTATTCTTTCTCCTTTTTTTTTCCAAACATAGCTTTCTTTAATATTTTTTTTTATTTTTTCATCAATAATTATTTTTTTAAATAAGCCTGATTTATTGCTATGAGCTATATATGTTGCGCAGAATCTTTCTTTAAATTTTTCTTTAAATTTAACTTTATTGCCCAAATAAGAATTGATTGTAGCCTCGACTAAATCAATGTTTTTGTGATAATTAATTGCTTGAGGGATCAAATTACCACCATTTCTCGGGCCTATTTCCATAAGATAAATTCGATCATTAAAAACTTTTATATCAAGGTTTATAGGGCCAAATTCTAGCCCTACCTTTCTTATAAACTTATCAATTTCTTGAAAGATACTATCTCGAAGTTCTTTATTTTTAGTATATGGAAAGCTCTCACCTATTGGCAGAACCTTCATTCCTTTTTTTTTAAAATTTTCTTTCGCCAATGCCATAAAAGAGAGCCTTCCATTGAGTACATATGCATCACCAGCTATTTGAAAGGCGTCGTTCGGAATATATTCCTCTAATATAACCTCTTTAGATCTAGAGTTCTTATTAGCAAAAAGGTATGAATCTTTTATTTTACTCTTTTCTGTCACTATGCTAACCCCCTTGCTTCCAGATGAGTCCACTGGTTTAACAACTATTTTTTGTTCATTTTTATCAAAAAAACTTTTTGCCTTTTCTAATGTTGTAAATTTTGTAAACTTTGGATGATTGAACTTCTCTTTTTTTAAAAAATTTCTAAACTTGAATTTATTCGTCATCGTGGATACTGCTTTTATAGAATTATGGTGAAGATTTAGTTTCTTCCCAACGTAACTAGCAGTTAAAGCAGCTGGATCTGAAGCATATGGTATTATTGCATCAATTTTTTCTTTTTTTGATAGCTTTAATACTTTTTTTTGATCTGTAGTACTTATTAAAAAACTTTCATTAGCAATTTTATGGCCAGGGGAATTTTTTAAGTAGTCAACACATATTGTATAAAGCCCAAGAGATTTAGCTTTTTCATAAATAAAAGTCTGAGAATTACTTCCACCAAGTATTAATATTTTCTTTTTCACTAATTTAATATATAAATAATTTAAATTATCATGTCATTAGAAATTGGTGGATTTATAGAATTAAACTTGCTGCATAATAAAGAATACCACCCCAATGCATACAAGGTTAACCTAGCAAGACACAGCATAAATTTATTGTTGGAAAATAACTGCTATCAAAAAGCTTATTTGCCTAAATATATATCTGATACAGTTTATAATATTTTGAAAATACCCTATGAGTTTTACGAATTAGATGAGAATTTTATGGCCAAACTTGATCATAATAAATTAGGCAAGAAAGATGTGATTATTTATCCAAATTATTTTGGAATAAATAATCAGAATGTGCTTAAAATTATTAAGAGATTTAAAAATGTTATAATAGATAACGTTCATGCTTTTTATCATAAGCTTCCTCGTCAGGACGTTGTTTATTCTGCTAGAAAATTTTTTGGAGTACCTGATGGAGCATACATGTATTCAAAAAAAAATATCAGCTTTAAGCTAAATACTGATTCTTCTCATGAAAAGTTCTTACCATTAATGAAAAAAAAAGAAAATGGATCTAATGCTAGTTATGAACAATATTTGAAAATTGAAAAAAGTTTTGATAATACAGAGCCTAAATTAATGTCAAAAACTACAATGGAAATTTTAGGATCAATAAATTATGAAAATGATATAAAATGTAGGATAGCAAACTATAATTTTTATCACAAAAATTTAAAAAAAAAGAATCTTCTTGATTTACAAAGTTTAGATAATAATGTTCCGATGGTATATCCTTTTTTATATACTAAAGATGTAAAAAATATTCTTTTAAAAAATAATATATACCTACCTACTTACTATTATAATTCTAGAGACTTATATAAAGAAAATAGTTTTGAATTTAATCTAATTGATAATTTAATTGCTTTGCCAGTTGATAGTAGAATTAATAAAGATACAATAAAATATATTCTTAGTTTTATTTAGAATGTTTAAAGTATCTCATAATTAACAAATAGACGATAATACCTTCATTAAACTTGATGGTTCCATTTCAGAATAAATGGGCAAACAAATTACTTGCTCTGAAACTTTTTTAGAAATTAACAAATTATCCTCTAATTTATTTACCATTTCATTGTACGCGGAAAACTCCGTAATTAAGGGGTAAAAATAACGCCTACCATTAATTCCATTTTCTTTAAGTTTAGTATAAAGCTGGTCACGAGTTAAAGGGTAATTGTCCTCTACAAAAATAGGAAAGTAACTATAATTATTTTGTAGATTTTCTGCTTGAATATGACAACTTATTCCCTTAACATTTTTTAACCCTTCTCTATAAGCTTCATCAATAGTCTTGCGTTTTTCAATATCAGTATCAATGTAGTTTAATTGCAATAAGCCAAGTGCAGCGCTAAATTCATTCATCTTACCATTAATACCAATCTGATCTATAGTGATTTCGCTACTAAAACCAAAGTTTTTAATCTCATCGATCTTTCTTTTTATGTCAGCACTTTGGCAAATAATTGCCCCCCCTTCAAAAGTATTAAAAACTTTTGTAGCATGAAAACTTAGCACCGAAAGATCACCATAATTGAGCAAGCTGCCAGAATGGCGTTTAACGCCAAAAGCATGAGATGCGTCATAAATAACTTTTAAATGATATTTTTTTGCAATTTTGTCGATTGCCTCAACATCACAAGCATGACCGTATACATGCACAGGCATAATAGCTGAAGTATTTTTAGTAATTGCCCTCTCAATTTTGTTTGGATCGAGGTTTAAGGTTTCTGGATCTATGTCAACAAATATAGGCTTTAAATTATTCATTATTAATGAATTTGCTGTAGCTACAAAAGAGTAAGGTGTTGTAATAACTTCACCTTTTATTTCTAGAGCTTTAAGTGCAATTATAAGCCCAATAGTGCCATTGCAGACTAAGGATACATAAGGTACACGCAAATAATTACAAAGAGCATCTTCAAGTTGTTTATGAAAAGGCCCATTGTTAGAAACGATTTTATTATTCCAGATCTGTTCTAAATATGGAACTAAATCTTTAAGCGGTGGAAGACTGGGCTTGGTAACAAAAATATCACTTTTTTTCATAAGCTTACTTTAGTGAATAGAACGTAGGAGTAAAATAAAAAATATTGAGCCTTTAAATAAAACCAATTTATAAAGTTTTTTCGTCTAATAATGACACAAGATAATCACCATATGAATTATTATCAAGCATATTTGCAATTTCTTTGATTTGTTTTTTTGATACCCAGTCTTGATTTAAAGCAATTTCTTCTAAGCAGGCAATTTTATATCCCTGGCGATTTTCAATTGTTTCAACAAAATGAGAAGCATCTAATAGAGATTGATACGTTCCTGTATCCAACCACGCATATCCACGGCCCAGACGTTGCACACGAAGTGCATTATGCTGCAAATAGATTTGATTAATACTTGTAATTTCTAGCTCGCCACGATTAGAGGGTTTGATTGATTTAGCAAATTCTACAACTCTGTTGTCATAAAAATACAGGCCAGTGATTGCATGGTTACTTTTAGGGCTCTTGGGTTTCTCTTTAAGTGAAACTATTTCACCATACTCATCAAACTCAACTACACCGAAGCTTTCAGGGTTTTTTACTTGATATGCAAAAATTGTGGATCCATTTTCTTGTGAAGCTGCTTTCTTTAATAATGAACTAAAGCCTTGGCCATAAAAAATGTTATCTCCTAAAACTAAACAAACACTATCCTTAGCTATGAATTTTTCACCTATTATAAAAGCCTGTGCTAATCCATCAGGTCTTGGCTGAATAGCATAACTAATATTAATACCAAATTGACTTCCGTCATTTAATAATTTCTGAAAAGCTGATTGATCTTGTGGTGTAGTAATGATCAGAATATCTCGAATACCTGCAAGCATCAAAACTGACAAAGGATAATAAATCATTGGCTTATCATATACAGGAAGTAATTGTTTAGAGATACTTTTTGTGATTGGATAAAGACGTGATCCCGAACCTCCCGCAAGAATTATACCTTTCATTTTATTTTTCCTTTTTTTTATTAAAAAGATCGCCTAAACGTTGTCGCTTGTAAACACCATCTTGAATTTTTTTACACCAATCAAGATTATTAAGATACCATATAATAGTTTTTTTAATGCCTGACTGGAAGGATTCGTTGGGTGTCCAATCAAGTTCATTTTTAATCTTACTAGCATCGATTGCATATCGAATATCATGTCCAGGTCTATCAGAAACAAAAGTGATTAAATCTTTATATGACTTAATAGATTTATTTTGGGCATGAAGTAAATGAGTATATTTATTAGATTGACCAGTTTGCAAAGGCCTTAATACTAATTCATCTAAGGTTTCACAAATTGTGGTCACTACTTCGATGTTTGTTTTCTCATTGTGACCACCAATATTATAAGTTTCACCCACCTTACCTTTGCTGACAGCCCTATAAAGGGACTGCGCATGATCTTCAACATAAAGCCAATCACGAATATTTTGTCCATTGCCATATATTGGTAAAGGCTTACCTTCTAGAGCATTTAAAATCATTAATGGAATAAGTTTTTCGGGAAATTGATAAGGTCCATAGTTATTAGAACAATTAGTAATTATTACTGGCAATCCATAGGTACGATGCCACGCTCGCACTAAATGATCAGAGCTTGCTTTTGTTGCTGAATAGGGAGAACTAGGATCATACACACTTTCCTCAGTGAATAGGCCTACATCTCCCAGGCTACCATAAACTTCGTCTGTAGATATATGATGAAAACGAAATATATTCTGTTTTTTTAATTTACTCCAATATTTCCTTGCACACTCTAACATTGCATAGGTACCTAGAACATTTGTTTGAATAAAGTTTGATGGCCCATCAATCGAACGGTCCACATGAGTTTCTGCAGCTAAGTGCATTACAATATCTGGCTGAAATTTTTCAAATAGCTGTGAAATAAATTGTTGGTTGCATACATCACCTTGTACAAATTGATATCTTGTATTGTTTCTATAGATTTTGAGTGAATCTAAATTACTTGCGTATGTTAACTTATCAACATTAAGTACATTGTGCATTGTTTCATCAATTAAAAGACGTATCACAGAAGAGCCAATAAAGCCTGCTCCACCAGTTATTAGAAATTTCTTATTAGAAATTGTATCATTACTCATCTTTGTAAATTAATATTTTTTTGCCATAGAACTAAATGATTCATTGGTTCTAATAAGCTCATTAAATTTACCACTAGCATTCATCTCACCTTTTTCTAAAAAAAAGATCTTATCACAATTTTTAACGGTACTAAGCCTGTGTGCAATTAAAATGATAGTGATTTCTTTACTTAAATTATTTACTGCTCTCATTACTACTTCTTCCGTAAGATTATCCAGTGCGTTAGTCGCCTCGTCCATAATTAGTAATTGAGGGTTGTGATAAAGTGCACGTGCAATGCCTATTCGCTGACGTTGTCCTCCAGAGAGTCTAACACCACGTTCGCCCACTACAGTGTTATATTTTTCTGACAAATCATTAACCACAAACTCATGCAATTCAGCAATTTTTGCAGCGCGCTCAACATCTCCCTTATTAATATTTTCAGGATTTATTCCGAATGCAATATTTGCAGTTATTGTATCATCAGCTAAATAAATTTGCTGAGGCACATATCCTATAGATTGCTGCCAGTTTCTTCTATTACCTTCAGATATAATCTTTCCGTCAACTTTTAATGTACCTTGCTGGGCTTCCAATAAACCCAATATAATATCTACAGTTGTTGTTTTGCCACTTCCAGTCGCTCCAACAAATGCAACTGTACTTCGAGCAGAAATGTTGAGACTTATATTTTTCAAAACATATTTTGAGGTATTGGGATAATGATAGTGAATTTGGTTTAAAGTTATGGACTCTTTAAGGTGAAGCTTATCTTTATTATAATTATGATTGGATGGTTGTATATTTTTTATATCTTCATAGAGACTATCTAAAGCAGGACTTACAAATCGCATTTGAGCAAATGAATTATAAATCTGTTGCAGCGCAGGCATCAAACGATATCCAGCAAAAGCATATAGAGCAATAATTGGAACGGCATTGTTAAAGCTTCCACTTCTACTCATTAAATATAATACAGCTAGTAACAAGCCTCCAAATGCTACGATTTCAAGAGCAAAGCGAGGTAGTTGACTAACAATCGTCATTGCAGCTGAATGATTGGCAATAGATTTTGCGGGCTTAGAAAATTTCTTAGTATAAACTTTCTCCAGTCCACTTAATTTAATTTCTTTTATAGCTCCAAAAGCTTCACTTACAGCTGCATAACGCAATGAATTAGCTTTATAACGATCAAGTCCAATCTGCTTAAGGAAGGCTCTTGAAAATTGATAGATTATTCCGTATGAGAGTATGAGTGTTAATCCAACTATAAGGGCAAGCAATGGATCAACTAGAATTAATAGAAGAAGTATACTGAAAGTAACAAATATTTTTCCAATTAATTCTATAACAGGCTTCAGGCCATTGCCAATAACACTACTGACTTCTGAAAGGATTGTTTTCCCAAGTTCAGCACTATTCCGATTTAAAAACCAACTATAGGGCTGATGAAGGTAGCCTTCCACTAAACGTTTTCCAATACTATAATCAATTTTTTCAACGAAATATGTTTGGACATACATGGTAAGTGCCTTAAGAGAAATTGAAAATACAAGCAATATAAAAACAAAAATACCTAAAAGAAAAAGAAACTGCTGATTTGTTTTAACTCCAAATATAGCTGATATCTCTAAAGCAGTATTTAAAATACTATTAGTCTGAACAAGATCTGGATTGGCTAAAACAGCCATAAAGGGAAGGATTGATGCAACACCAATCATATCTATTAATGCCATAATGGTAATTAATAATAATAACCATGCCCCCCTTATACGTTCTTTATTTGATAATAAGTAAAATAATTTTTGAATGATTTTCATAAGTTTTTTAAAAAATCATTATATGATATTAGGAGACCCTCACGTAAGTTTACTTGAGGCCTCCATCCAATACTCATAAGACGTTGGCTGTCTATTAGTTTACGCGGATTACCGTCAGGTTTATTCGGATCAAAGTTTATTTGACCTTTATAATTAACAACATCTTTTATTAGTTCTGATAACTCTATGATAGTAAGTTCTTTGCCATTACCAACATTTATGTGGCTACACATTGGCTCAGTGAATTGGTCATAGATTTTTTTATCAAGGTTCATAACATGTATGCAGGCACGAGCCATATCATCCACAAAAAGGAATTCTCGCTTTGGGGCACCAGTGCCCCATATATTTACATTTTTACTATTGCTAATCTTGGCATCATGAAAACGGCGTATTAAAGCTGGAATAACATGACTGTTTTCAGGATGATAATTATCACCTGGTCCATATAGATTCGTGGGCATGACACTTCTATAATCAACTCCATGACTTTTACCATACTGGCGGTTATAACTTTCGCATAATTTAATGCCCGCAATCTTTGCTATAGCGTAAGGTTCATTGGTTGATTCAAGCTTTCCTGTTAATAACTCTTCCTCTTGCATTGCATGATTAGAGTTTTTTGGATAAATACAACTTGAGCCTAAAAATAGTATTTTCTTTACACCGCTTGAAAAGGCTTCATGAATAATATTAGTTTGTATCATTAAATTTTGATAAATAAATTCTGCTGGATATGAATTATTAGCATAAATTCCTCCAACTTTTGCTGCAGCTATATACACACAATCTACTTTTTCTTTTTGAAAGAATTTTCTAACTTCTAACTGATTTATTAAATCAAGCTCATCATGTGAGCGAAGAATAATATTATTGTAATCAAGTTGTTTCAAATGACGTACAATAGATGAGCCGACCATTCCTTTATGTCCAGCTACATAAATTTTTGAAGACTTATTTGCTATATTGCCCACAATTTTACTCAAAATTTCTAATCATATCATCTATTAATGTTTTGATGTTATGTATAGGTTTCCATTTGAGCTCTTTTCTTGCTTTGGATGCGTTCCCTTTTAGAGAGTCAACTTCAGTTGGTCTAAAGTATCTTGGATCAATTTCAATAATTGGCTCATTATTTATAAAAGCTTTCTCCTTTAGTTTTGATCCTTTCCAAACTATCTTCATCCCAAGTTTTTTTGCAGAAAGGTTTATAAATTCTTTCACTGTGTACTGGTTTCCAGTTGCTATGATATAATCCATAGGCTTCGTTTGTTGAAGCATTAACCACATTGCTTTTACGTAATCTTCGGCGTGTCCCCAATCTCGCTTAGCGTAGAGATTTCCCAAATAAAGTTTTTTTTGTTTCTTATTTTTTATATTAATGAGTCCTTGAATAATTTTTTGAGTAACAAACGTTTCTCCTCTAACAGGACTTTCATGATTAAATAAAATCCCATTGCAGGCATACAAGTTATAGGACTCTCTATAATTGATTACTAACCAATGAGCCGATAATTTTGATACAGCATAGGGACTTCTAGGATAAAATGGTGTATTCTCATCTTGAGGTGGGGGACTCGAGCCAAACATTTCAGAGGTACCAGCTTGATAGAACCTGATATTGTGACTGGCATTTTTGATCACTTCTAAAATTTTGAGTGTTCCTAGAGCATTAGTCATCATAGTATATTCTGGTAATTCGAATGAAACTGCTACATGTGACTGTGCCCCTAAATTATAAATCTCAGTTGGTTTAATTTTCGTAATTAAATTATTTATAGATTGTCCATCTGTTAAATCTCCATAATGAAGAAAAAAATTTTTTGCATCATGTAAATCTTCATAAAGATCATCGATACGACCAGTATTTATTGAAGAGCTTCTTCTTTTGACACCATGTACTTTATATCCTTTCTTTAATAATAATCTTGATAGATAGGAACCATCTTGTCCAGTAATGCCAAAAATCAGTGCTACTTTATTAGGTTTTTTTTTCTTATTTTGCTGTTTCATTTATTAAATAGGTTTTTAAAT